>Ga0206957_1044_pt1 | contig 34512 bp, 33 predicted proteins | sample Alteio_BWOrgHeat_32_FD_152975 | JGI IMG/M metagenome (GOLD analysis project Ga0206957, IMG submission 152975) | Enriched cells from forest soil in Barre Woods Harvard Forest LTER site, Petersham, Massachusetts, United States -... | ecosystem: Environmental > Terrestrial > Soil > Temperate forest >...
CACAATCATTCCATATGTTTAATGCTCTTCCTATTTCGCTGTTATACACAAGTTCCAAAGAAGAAATTTTAGTCATATCTTTATCTTCCTCTATTTCTCCATCTGTTTTTGATTTATTTGTATTCTTTTGTGAGGATACACTTGATTCGTTGTATTACCACACTTTATCCTGGTCTATTTTATTCGCAGCCAAGCACGCATTAGTTAACATGGTCTTTCCGGTATTGCGCCCGCCTTCAACAACGATGAGATCCCCTCGTCTTCCTGCTTCAAGCATCATGTTTAGATGATAAGAATCGATGGTAGAAGAAGAAGTGGACATGTTCTTAATGTTTAATATTCGTTGAGAAAAGTAAATGAGTATTAATGGTAATAGTTGTGATAATTTTTATACTTAGGACATGGATACGATATAAGTGAAAAGTAATCGTTCATCTATATATAGGAGAGAATATTGGGATAGTTATCTATATATGTAATACCTATATTATATACTTTGTTTATTTTAATTGAGGTTCACTTTTTGTTCTTGATCAAGAATGCGTTGGATTAATGGTATTAAAGTAACAAGTCCTCTCGCAAGCGATATAGTTATCGAGCAGCCAAATATATGTGATTGTGAATCTCCTAAAAATACCAATTACTGTGGTGTGTGCGGTCAACAACTAACAACGAAAAGAATAACTAAAAAGTACCTATACCCAGAACTGTTTATTACGGGGAGAGATAATACGGTTATATCATTCCATCATGGAGTAAAACAGTATGATGTTTACATAAAGAATGACAATGTGTGCTATATTTCATTCGAATTTGGAGAACAAGATACATTGTCATACTTCAAATATGAATTCCTAAAACTTATTGAAGAAATACAACATATATCTAATATTTTAACTATAAATAATATTTCACATGAGTGTGGAAGGTTTTACTATTGGATCTATTAGACTAAACGTTCTTTTTATATTTATCTTTTTGTATTGTCGTTTCTCAGATCTTTCATATATCGTGTTAATTGATGCAAATCTTGTAATTCATAAAGTCTTTCTAAGATTGTCCAATTATCAATTAATAGTCTCCAATATGTGCTTTTTGATTGTAATTCTTGAAGTCTTCCAATCCATTCTGGGTGATTCTTAAGTAATACATAGTTTTTTGAAAAATCCTCCGCATCGACTGGTTCGAATACTCGAAGATCAAAAACCTTCATATTCTTCATGTGTGCTTCTATAAATCTAGAAGACAGTCCTTCTGCTTCAAAACACTTACGTTCGTCACACCATAAACTAAATGGAGATTCGTGTATACAACGAATGATCTTTATATATTCATCGATAGACAGTGCTTTATCTCCAGTTTTTGCGAACATTCATAACGAATTTAAGTTTCTTTCTTTAGTTATTGGAAACACTAAAAGATCAGGTTTAGAGATGTAAATAAGGATGGCAAATTATACACGCAAGGTATCCATACCAATATGCTTGACTTCATGATACGATTATACATTTATAGTTACCATAAAACTCATGCCCATGCATTTCTCAAATGAAATTGGAGATGATACTTACAAAGTAAACAAGACGTGTACGGCTGTTGATCATAATCATGGCTTATTTATTTTTTTTTCCCAAATTATTTATAATATCCAACGTTTATTTAATTAATGAATAAAAAAAAAGAAATATTGAATTTATATTTTCTCGATCTTATTGACTAATAATTCCAACAATTCGATGAGTTTTCATACAGCTACACCTCAAGAAATGGAAGATTTCGATCTATGGAGGGAACGTAAAGGATTAAGAAATAAAAATCAAAGTGAAGAATTCCATAAATGGTTGCGTACATCAGATGCGCAACGAGCACGTGAACGACTTGAAATAAGAGAACGAAACGAGCAAGAACGAAATCAAAGAATTCAAAATAATACGTCTCGTACATCTCGTCGTCGCTTTTCAGATTTACAAGAAGATAGAAAAGTTGCGTCGCCCGTAGAACAGCTCAGCGTTGAAGGCGAATTTCCTCGTGACCCAAATATCTGGTCAAAAGCAACTTACGTGTTTACTAATGCCTATGACTTACACGTGGTGGATCCAGATACTGGAGAGGATAATTTAGTTATTCCAGCAGGACAACCATATTATCAAGACGTGTATGGACTTGTCATTTTAGGAAGTCCATCAAGGGTCACTCTTAGTCGATATCCCCATCTTCAACAATTAAATGAAGCAGATATTTGATTGTTTTGATTGTGTTCTTTCACTCATTCACAATTTGCATGTACCAGAAAAGGAAATAAATTATTATGTGATATATCTTTATCTTTACCAGTTTATATAATATATTAATGAATGAACATGATATCAATAAGTGCGTATGATCAAATGTGGAATGCCTGGGATCTATGGATATTGAGCATAATATTCTGTGGCATCACATATTGGATATATACCAATTGTTTATGTCTCGATAAAAACATTCAAATAACGTTGACAACAAGTCCTGTACAAGGAATCACTACGGATACAGCCAAATCTGTTCCCACGCCTTGCGCCGAGATCCCTTCTATTGTCAACAGGGAAGATTCTTTGATACCGTCTAAAGAAACCGATCTTTCTGCCTCCACAAATAACCTAAGAGGACCACAAAAGAGATTGATGGACACTCCAATTTCATTTCTATTGGCGAAAGAAATGTATCCACCTTCCGATTCCGATTCAGATTCCGATCCCGATATTGATGGTGTCGTAGATTGTCTCAGTAACATTTCTGCTTTTCGCCTAGACACTGTGCCGTTTAACCCTGAAAATTTCTATACTTTACCAAAGAATCATGAAAAATGGATCAATGCTCCGTATGCAACTCAAAAGGAACAGAACGCGGCTTTCATCGACGATTTGGATGATAATTTTCAGTTCTAAAGACTAGGCTAGACTAGACTAGATTTTCATGTAGACTTTTCTATAATTTCGACTAGGCTAGACTGGGCTAGATGCAGCTAGACTAGATCACAGACTTTTTCGTCTACAAATACCAGTATGGTATGTTTGAATTGAAGACAGAAGAAGCGAGAGTGAGGGACTCCCAAATGTCTACACATCAAGCTTGGGATTTATTATCTATTCCTTCTACATGGACAGAGATTAATACAAATAACAAAGAAGTGAATACTATACCAGAAGTCGGACCTCTAAATCGTTCCAAATTAGTCGACGCAGGTATCGCCTCACCTATTATGCTTTTAGGAAAGTATATGTTTTTTAGAAAAAATCCGAGTATATTTACAGAGTGGTTAATGGATGATAGATATACATCCTTCCAGTGCTACCAAACTTGCAAAGATCATATAAGCAAAAATGGTTGATGTCTAATCAAAAGTATTTAATTAATTATCTAAATATATTCAATATATAGCTATGTTATGCATAAATTGTATCGTTTCAAAAATAAAATCATGATTTGCTCATCCATTACCATATAATGGTGTCATGTTTTACAATAATCTCGATGTACTTTCCAATCCTCTTTTTGACATTGTTTAGAACAATAAGCACTGGTTTTACACCTAGAACATGCGCGCGACGGATATTTAGAACACACTGAACATGACTTAACACCTAATCCGACCATAATACTATCTACTATTACGCAATCTATTGCACAGCTTGAAAGAGTTGAACTTGAATTAGAAACATTTTTAATCAAACCAGAAGATATTCCATCTGGGCTTGGCTTGACTTCTATTATATATTTGGAAGAAAAACACATGTTCGTATTTAAATATACGTGTTCTCTTTCTGGAATCGACATATTTTGAATTGAACGAACAAGTTAAACGTCTCTAGACGAAGATATACGCAATTCTATTGAAGGTGAATGTTAATATAGGACATGTAAAGACATTTGCCAATGCTGCATGTATCACTAACAATTTTAATCTTGTTAAATGTATGACAGCTTCTCTTGACATTTTTTTGATTTCTAACATTATATACCGATACACGAAATTCAAGTGATACAGATTTTAATAAGACTTTCCTTCATATAAATGTCAATATCAATACCTGATAAAGTGAAAGAAATTTATGAGAGATATTTGAAGGAATATTGTCAGTGTATTTCTAAACATAGAATTCAATCTTCAGAGGAGAAATTGAATGGATTTGTTTCTGGAATTCAAAGCCAAATAAACTGCTTACACGAATATAATCAATTGAATGTAATCAGTAAACATATATTCAATGATGAAATAGGGACCTTAATGGAAATATTAAACTCCTTTAGACCAAAGAAGATCCAGGTTATGAAAGGTCTTGAAGAAGAAGCTCTAAACATATACGATTCATTCTATCAATCCATTGATCAACATGTGGCTGAATATAGCAAGATAGTAGATCAAATCTTGAATGAAAAAGAAATACAGAAAGTGGCGACTTCTTGTCGAATATTGTCTGTGATTTTTCCAGAGTTAAATGGTTGTTCCACTGTATGTTCTTATTCATTGTATAAGTCTATCCGAATGGATATAACAAAAACTTTTAATTTAAAACAAGGTCATTAATTATTGATTCGTTGTTTATTCATATTTCATGTAACTTTGTTTGTTAATAGAAAGTCATTAACCTTATAATTTCTGTATATCTATACTATACACGTTTTGTAAATTCAATAAAATAAACAAATTTTATCGAATTGACTACCTCCTTATAATTAGTTCACATAGTGATTGTAACGGTAAAGTATCGTTCGAGATGTGGTGGATACAATGTTGACGCGTGTGAGGCGCGAGTAAGACACAACATTCTTTCAATTCATTGATAATGTCTGATTTTATCTCTTGTTGATGAATGTGGTCTTTTTGATCACATTTGTATGCGTCGACAGCTTTTCGATACCAAGTATCTATGAATCCTATATTCGACAAAGATGCACATATAGAAGAAGGGAGGGACATACAACGAAGATTGGTTAATTTGTCAATATAAGGACTCCACCAATTTCCAGTTGTTTTTCTATCTCGTAGAAGGGAAAATCGATAGAGACATAATCCAGGACTATGTAGATGTCGAAGAGAGATAGGAATATCTTGTAACCATTCATTTCGTTGAGTATAAGTTAAACAATGGAGCAGTGGAAAAGAAATGGACTGTAAGCGAACAAGAACAGGTAAATATCGCTGCGAGTAATACATGCTTTGCATCATCGCATTCTTTTTTTTGATCCTACGTCCAAAAATCCGAAACAGTTGAATACGAAAGGTCATAGCAAGATGTTCGAGATTTTTAAGTCGCCTAAACAGCATGATTAAATCACATGAAGATTGAGGAATGCGGTAACTAGATAGAGGGAGTCTGAAGGTACGAATAGATAGAGGTAAATGGAAACATTGGAGCAACAATTGAACAAACAGCTCTGTTGTCACAAATCGACTACATTGAAGCTCGAACGAGGTTAGATGAAGAAGGGACTTAAGCCCTACACATCGATTTAAATCAAGGTTTGGATACGCATCACTCGTGAAGAATAGCGTCAGCGAACGTAAAAAAGTAAATCCTGGACGATAAAATAGGAACTTGATATCACACACACCTCCATAAATATGGGAAGAAGACTGCAAAGAATTATATTCAGTGGATCTAATCCAAAAGGGTGTGAATTTATTATCGCAGAGCTGTTCAAGAAGAGGATTCACGAGGCTGTCGGCAGCAAGGTCTTCACTAAGCAATACTTTCAAATCACAGTCTTTATACTCTTTATTTGGATAGGAATAAATCTCTAGCGTCACCTCGGTCCATTGAAACGAACTTGATCCAAAAAGATGGTTCCACTGAAGAGGTCGTAGGTACATATTGTTTACGCATTTATCTTTTGTCAAACCTGAAACGCCATGAAAATGAGTAGGTATGTTTAATTCGGTTAAAGAGGGAAAGGATCCTAGTATCCAATCTAGGCATCCTTTTGCACAATACGAGACACTTAATGATCGAATGTCTCGTGTGTATGTACTAATCATTTTTACTAGATTCAGCCACAGAGACTCACGGTGACCTTTAAACCCCACCGTGAGTTCATTCGGAGCAGTGAGACTAATTTCTCGGATATTCTGGAGATATCGTGCTCCTTTGAACATGTGTTCGCACTGATCCATATGGCGATAGAAGAAAGTCAAATGTATTGGATCTACAGGAATAGAACAGCAAAGGATTTCTACATATGGGAAAAGCAATCCCCATCTATCCGTCTTCGAAATAACCTGTGCGTTAAATAGACTTTGTTCTTCCATGACGATGTGAAGTTTACGAACAGGAAGAATGATGTTTGATGTGTCTAGGAAAAGTAACAAATTAAAAAACATGATGTTTCCACAATGTAATGACTGAACACTTTGTAGATGGGACATATTAATAGAGAGTATGTTTGTACAATGAATCAGTGGGGGGATGTATACATGTTGAATGTACTTCCAAAAGCCTTGAAAGAGAGGCGTAGAACAACATCCAGGGTTTATGTGTATTGCATATGTCATAGACACGTCTTTCCATACATCAGAATGAGATATCCATTCATAAAATTGAGTAGATAAGGTACCAACACATACGAGACTTGAAGGAGGAAGAAACGACCCTATCCGAAGCATCCATTTAAAGTTGAATTTGAACGTACCTTGATATTCTAAATTCCCAATATTCGCAATTTGTACTGTGGGAGTTGCTTTTTCATGTCTGGGCCTCTTGGCCTTTATGTCAAAGCTCATTCTTTGGTTGTTTATTTTCGGAATTTTATTTGTTACTTTGTTCGCTATAGGGATTCAATAGTATGTTAAATATTCTAATATACATGAAATACAATGGGATTTTATCATCGACTTAACGTTATTTTTGTAAATTCTGTAATTGAGCAACTGTCCATTTGGAACATGCATCAAGCTTAAATTCGTTTGGATATTTCTTTTTTAGTTTTCTAGTGACTCTTTCTCTCGCGGCGCATAAAGCTTTAATCGCCTCATTACGTAGGTACTGATCCGTTTGCTTTTCCACCATCTTGTAAATGAGTATGACAGAAAACCAAGCACCTAATCCACATCGAATAGTGACCGGAGTGCCTTTCTTCACGGATTTAACGACACGAAGCATGTTGGTGTCATGCTCAAGGACAAGACTACATCTCGTATACGATTCTCTCCTCACGTAATTCTCAAACAAAGCTTCTATGTAAGCTGGATGAAATAAGCGAGGTATAGGTTCTAACCGATCTTCATCACAAATCTCATTCATTAACGACGATTCTATTTGATGATCGATATGTAAAGGAATCTTAAACCCTTTCGGGAGGTCCTGTGCAAACACAATTTTAAAATTTTCTTTCTGTACCAATTCATATAAAAATAAGTTAGAAGAGGAAGATCCCCCTTTTATTACATTATTCAAACAACGACATATTTCGGTAATCGAATCCATCTTTCTTTCAAGACTCTTTATTTTTATTCTTTTAGTAGGATCTATCTTTTTTTAACCATAAATCACAAGTTAAAAGCAACAAGACAAGTTGTATATCAATATCAATTTAATATTTCATTTTTGCGGAGAACAACGCTCGAATACACTTTTTCTATGTAGCTTGTAGATTGATCTTTTGACGAGTCATGGGATTTGCTGAACATCAGTATACTGGCATATATTTTTTCCATATAAATCACCAGTATATCATGGACATTTAGACCCATTTGTTTTGTATGTATCTCCGAATAATGTGTTTTCCCTTCTGTTGTAATCATAGAACACGTTTCTTCCAAATATAAACCCATGCGTTCGAAATGTTTATCTAATACTTTGAATGTTCGAAGGGCTAAATTGCGCGCACTCATCGTATCTATAAATTCGTCTGCCAAGTCTTCATACAAAGTTTCATAAGTTGAATCATAGGACATTTCAGATGAAGTTTTATTAATTCGATAGCAAAATCTTACAAAAGGTCGTTTGTATTCTCTTTGTCTGTTTTCATCAACTACATGTTTACCAAATCGATTGATCATGTTATCTATACCCACGTATTTCAGTTGATCATTCTTTACACAACATTTTGCAACGACAGTTTCAATGGAAGGAACATCTTTAGACGGATCTAGATATTCGCATAGAATATAAGTGTCTCCTACATACCAATATGAATGCGGAATACATTCAATATCAAACATATATAGTAAATTTCTCGTTATATTCATACTGTCCTTGTCCACATCAATCATTTTGATTAGTGAGAATTTGTTATTTAAACGTCGGATTGTTTTATATTTCGTTTGGATAATTAATTCCAATTTATTAAATTGTTCTTCAGTCACGCAATCAGGATTGGGAAGTTTGTATTCATCACAAAGGAGTCGATGATCCATTTCAGGTCCATTGTTTTTTGTTTCATTGGTTTTAGTCCACGCACTAATAATAACAGTTGCAGCCTCTAACACGGCTTCTAAGGACATCATAGAAGTATCTATATAGTATGTTTGATATTTAATAGCTAATCGTTGAAAACGTTTCCTATACTTAAATAAAGACGGAGGAGAATCAAATATATTTTTAGGACCTCCGCGTTTGTTAATTCTTGAAATGAGGGTATTCATATCAGCATCCAGGATAAGACTTAGAGTATTCTTACATTCTATATTAGGGGGTAGTTGATATTCATCAGTTAATTTACTAAGGACATCGCGATCGTTTATGTGAAGATGCGGGTATTCTTTTTTCAATAGTTTAATCAAGCTGCTCTTTCCAGACCCATCGACACCATCTATATTTACTTTATTTATAATTAACTTGGAAATACTCATTTATGGAAACATAGAGATGATAGAGAGAGTTATATTGGTATACATTCTAGCTAGAAAATACATGTCGCAAGTAAATAATATAATATATTTCATACATGCATATATTACGACGTATCACTTTCTTCATACTTCATTTTCCAGCGGAAGAAAATCAATCCCATGCAGGAAAGATTTGAAAATTATTTATTACTTTACAAATTCTATCCTAATTTTTTTTATTTAGGAATCTTCTTATTGTTATAATTTTGTAATGTTTGTGTCTGTAGTCAAGTTATATATTTCAAGTACATTTCCACTTTCGAATGATACCAATGAGTTTGTTAGTCTAGAGTATGCCGAAGTTCTTATGCACAAATCTTACTACCATGGAGTTGTAAACGTGCTTATCTTTGAAAATACGATGCTTTCTATCAAATGTTCCTTGAAGATGCTGACGAGTTGAATGAAGATGAAAAAAGACAATGGTTACTGGACACGCGTACAGGATTTGAATCACCTTCTTTTATCGCACATATAAAAAATGAATCAAAATTGAGAAATTAAAATAGCATTGGGAAGTATTGTAATAGTAAAAGGAATATCTCCTTCTCGTAAATGAGACCGTACTTTTCGTATAGAAGTTGGGGAAATCTGCCCATATATAGATTGACTTGGTAAGAACAATTGTTTAAACTGGGGATGGAAATGGTAAGAATTGTAGCTTGAATTGATATGAAATACGTAGGTATTTAGAACATGAGAAATATCAAGAGTTCGTAGATGTTTACAAGAAGAAAGAAGATCGATTAATGCTGGAAGCATCTTCAATACTGATACATGCTTATCCGGTAGTAACTCAATACCTGATAAAGAACATTCTTCAAGAGAAAGGAGAGAGGAAAGAAGAGAGAAAGGAACTTCTTCAAAATTGAAACCTGGTATGATACAATTATGAATACCAAGTGACTTTATACCACGAAGTTGGTCTAAAAATAAAGCAAATTCTGTTATACTATCAACATCCTTTGCGATGAAATAACAATATAGGTTCAGATTGGAAACACTTAAACTATCAACAGTGGGGGGTATAGTAGATACATCGAATGATGATTTATGAAATCCACTATATCCTCCATTCAGTTTAAATGTTTTTAATTGAGTCAGACTTTGAACTTCTACCATTAATTTAGATATATCTTTCGTGTAATGAGAATGAGAATAATCTACAGTTAATAAACCAATGGAATAGCCGGCATCTCTCTTTGGAAATATCACTTCCAATAGGTGTAAGCATTTCATGTTTGCAATTTGGGTAATCACAGAGGATACTTGATAATCATATTTGATTTCTATTTTAAATTCAAGAAGATGAACACCTGAGTAGCTACTCATCAATTCCATGACTGAAGCTGAATCACTGAGAGTGCAAGCATTCAGTCGAGGTAGACTTCGACATAATGAAAGATAAAATAAATAAATACATCCTGCCACTGGATGGGATCGTAATTCACACGTATTATTCCAATGTCGAATCCAGCCAAGGCGAACATAAGTATGTTTAGTAAAAGGAAAGGCAATAGAAAAGTTGGAATCAAACTTGCATTCAAGATCATTAGATGTAGAATGCTTTTCAACATATTGACGTTGAGCATATTCCAAAAGACTTGTCATCGACTTTTCAGTCGAATTCCATGACACTTCACCAGACAGTGATTTAACTTGGGTATTTTCATTTAGAGCTCTAAAATTCCTATTTAATCGAAGTATCATAGATCGTTCTTTTAAATCAGAGAAATCTAAGATCAAAATCCAATTGATTTGTTGAATGGAAGACAGATGAGTAATGGGTAGGCAAGAAGAGCTGAGCGTAGATTTTTGAGACTTGGATGTACGAGCGCTCTTATAGCGGGGTTTGACAACAACTACACGAGTTAGACAGTTTTTAAAGATAGGAAGTGAAGAATACCTCTTATCTCTATGAGAGGTGATTATAGATACAGAACGAGATTTACCCATAGTGCTAGGTGCTTTAAAATAATGAATTAAAAAATGAATGAAAATGAATGAAATAATCAACGATTCAATTTATGACCCACCAGATAGGAGATTAATAGAAAACAAATTATGTTTTATGTTTTATAAAATATGCTTTATGTTTTATTTTTGATTGTATGATTTCAAGAATAAGTAGATCAGTGATTTTATGCTATATATTTGAATGGGATGTAAAATACAACATAGACATTTGACGATAGAAATAAAATTCGTTTAACTCTCGTGCATGAAACACTCTTTCGGGCCTGTTTTCTTATTCATACGACTAGGAAAATCTAATCATATATCTACAAACAACATTTTAAATTGTATGTCAATGGATGAATTTTATCGACATATTTCCCAAGACCCACAAGAAGAAAATGATCTAGATTCTGGAGATGATGAAATAGCATGGAGCGAGGAATTGGCACATTTAAAACCACAATTATTACATTCTGACTATGATTCAGGAACGGATACGGATGGTGAAGTAGAGACTTATAAAGAAGTTGTTCCTTCATCTACCTTAAAGGTAAGTCCTCGCATACAACTTTTTAGTAAAGATAGATATTTTGGTCTTCGACAGAGTTGGGGGTTCACGCCAAAAGAAGATGAATTTTCGTTCGATAAATTAATTAAATTGCTTGAAGAGAAATCAAACGATTCTTCTTTTCATGCGCAAGATTCCATGGATCGAAAAAATACTAATATTCCTATATCTTTGAGAGAACTCTTACACAGACTCAAAAATGATAGCAATGAATCCAAACAAGGCAATGAATCCAAATCGCTTCTCGTTGATACGTTTATTTCTCCTTCTTCTGCTCAAGTACGAAAGTTGTTGAAACCTCTGCAACAAACATTTACGACTGTTGTGAAAGGCTCCGTTATTCCGTATGGAAGAAACTGCTTAGAAACGACGATTTTAAATTTGATCAAAAAACAAGATGTTCAATTAATTACCATTGAATCTATAAACAATTGGAATGAAAAAATAAGGCAACCTTTGTCCATCTTGCAACTTGGATTCAATAGCATTGAACATATTCAGACATCTATATTTGAATATATCAGAGAATGGCTCGTTTCTGTGTCGATTGAACCGACCTCCGTATGCATCTTGGTATTTTTGATCAATAAGTCAGATCTTCAATTTTCAACTTTATCTTATAAGGAACGTGATTATGTAATAGGTCGTCACAACCAATTTGTTTCTAAATCGCAATTACTAGAATGGTTAAAAGAGAAGCCTGTGAAATATTCATTCAATCGACTTTTTAAACTTGTAGCAAGAAATGAAGACATAGAAGATGATGAGTATAGATTCAAATGTTTATTGGGTCGATTATATCAACATGGCTTGACCCTACGTGATGCTTTTGGTCCCTTCTTACCTAGTTACGATTGGACAGACGTATTAAAAAAACGCGAAAAGGAAAAAGCTTTTCAAGCAACGATTGCTAAAGTAAATGGCATTCCTGACATGAGATTTCAAAATGTTCAAGAATCTCTCTCCCATGTTCCTGTATGGTTCGAAGAAGAAATGAATAAAAGGAATACTGAACACATCCTTATTCACGATGTGGTAGTGAATGGATACACAAGAGTATATATGGATATGTGCGATTATCGGTTTGTAGTATATAAAAAAGATGGATTCTTGTACTGGTCAGTTCTGTGTATGTATAGTTACAACGAATGGTGTGAAGGATTGATGCATCAATATCAATATAATTTCTGTCATCCTTTAGCACTTCTTCATGCTAAATCGAGTGTATTGGGGGATTGGCAAAACAGTCGTCAAGTAGGGGGAATTATATACGACAATGTTCTGACCCGTGCGTTATGTCAAACGCTTGCTTGTTCAATTCACTTTACGCCCAGAGCTTTCTTTACATCGGGAAAATTTCGTCTATGTAACCTCAGACATTTACAATTATTATCCATTCCACACCGACATTTTTCTACTCTTTCTACTAATTCTACTATATGCCCGACGGATTTGTTGAACACTCTGCCAAATACCTCTCTTCATAAACAGGATTGTTCCATGATGTCTTATTTTTCTGCCGATTCCGATTGGTATGAACCATGGATAGAGGCACCTAAACTGCTGTCAAAACCGCGCTCTAAATCCGCAACTAAAATACAACCTCCGTTGGCTGATTCGTTTCAATATCCTTCGTTGGATGACGTACAAGATAGTTATCTATATCAACTAGAACACGCGAGAGAATTTCATCATCCGTTTATATATACAAATGCTCGTGTGGTACACAATGATACGACGAAGTATCGAGTAGATGCTGCTATTCGTCTAAAACGAGGACTTACATTGGAATGGTCTATTCGTTGCGATCGTCCTTGTAAAGGTATTCACGATGAGCAGCATCCCTTGTGGATGCATATTTTGGGCAGTGAAAATAAAAGATCTTGTTTAGACCCCTCTCAATTGTTTAGAGGGGGTGATTTTATTCAACGTACAACGTGTACCGAGTTGTTATTGAATTGGCTAACCAAACCTAACAAGGATCTTATTATCGCGATTAATACAGACTTGGGAGTAGGTGTTGGCGCAGATTCAAATGTGAATGGACATGAAAGGTACAAGTCGTTTATCATAAATATTTATAGACAATCGATTGTAGACCATTTGCAAATGCTTTGGCTATAAATAGTATATTTTCATACCATTTTTTATTAACATAATTCTTTTTTGCATATCATTTAATCTATCAATCTATTAATCTATCAAATTATTATTTTAATTAAAAGACATGTGAGGCAAATACACCTCGCTTCATTTTATAATTTTCAAAGGCTTGAATAAGTATAGGATCCCATGTTGATTTAGAAATTCCAAGTAGCTTTTCCAAATGTTGACAGGAGGGTACAGGAATATATTTATGACTCCAAAAATCTTCTTCTTCATCCTGTATCAAAGTGGCAAACGTGGATTCAAAGTGATAGCTTGGAGTGAGCTGAAAGACTTTTGTACATCGAATGTGAGTTTCAATGAGTTTTTTATGGTCTTCTTTCAGGTATGTTATATCAAGATTCATCGATCTCCAGGTCTGTCCATGTAACAAGAGATGGACTGTGGTAGGTACATCACCACGTTTAGAAGGACAATAACATACATAGATATCTTGATTCCATACATGTCCTCTCATGACAATACTACCACTACACCTAAAGTTAATATATACACCTAACTCTTCGTCTATCATATGATCAAACACATCAGTTGAATGATGTTTGAACGACTTAAATATATGAAGGAGGTTGTTACATTGAGAGAGAATAGTGTCACAGATTAGTCGTAGGAACTTCTTCGTATATGTAGGCTCATCCACTACTCCATTGATAGGACGAGGTACATGTAGTGCCCTCCATATCGAATGTTTGTGTACTTCATTCCAAGTCAAATTCGATGTCTTCATACGTTTAGGAGGAGGGATACTAGGTGATTCGTTGAACATATGTCTGTATTTTATTTCATTCTCTTGTTCCTCCTCTTGGTCATTCTCATCGTTTTCGATATTCATTTCTGATTGAATAACTTTATGTTTCCATAACCATTTGACGAATCGACCTTGAAGGACAGTTTCTTGAAAGTCTAAAAAATACTGCGCATTATGGTCTTCATAAAAAAGAAGGGCAAATGAAACAGGAGACGCACGTAACGTAGGACTAGGTGCCAAAAAGAAGGGATTTGGAATACAAGAAGGTTTAAGAAATGAAGGAGGAGGTGTCGCAGTAGAAGTTTCAGTAGATATTTCAGCAGAAATTTCAGCAGGAGTTTTAATCGAAGTTGCAGTAGATAACATTTTGTTACTTTATATAAACATCGTTTTAGAGCACATACGATAAAGATTTGATCGTATATATTGTATAGGTTGTATAAGTTGTATAAGTTTCAGGTGTGATATAAATAAACCAATGAGTGGATAATCTACTATGAAAAAAATCCATGCATAATATAAGAACTGTGAGAAAGATTCTTATCAAATCTTTGTTGTTCATATTATAACCCATGCAAAGAAAACAAAAGATCAAACTTATTGTAGTAATATCAAAGGTTTTTTAACAAATTTTGTGTCTTCTGATCCAATTCTGCAAAATCTATATTGAACTGAACCATGTCTCCTGAATATTCATGATAATGACAACGGTACGATATATCTGTCCTACACCCAAAAAAACAAGAGTTGATGTGTTTTTCAACACACCATAACCTAACACTTACTCGTTTTTGGTCATGATAGGTTTCCCATATGAATTCAGATTTGTACTTATTTCTTACTTGAATATGCAAGAGGCGAATAAATCGATCCAATTCAGTTTGATTCAATGTATTGTCATACGTGAATGATTGATCAAAATATAGAGAATGGTTTCTTAGGATACTTCGCAATTTTTCAGAACGTTTAGAAATTTCATCTACCGTAATGGACCCATCGATAGGTATCCACTTGGTAAAATATTGTTGAGCATCCATCTAGCGTGTTTATTTGTATATATTTATTTATAGTGATTTTGGCCTTTGTTTTTCTAGCAATGGGGAAGAAGAAACATAAAAGTTGAAGGTTAAAAGTGCATGAATCCATACTTATATTATATTTACAAGTAATTCCGACTGATGTTTCCTCTAATACTGTATCGCGTGAACCATCTTTCGGCAGTGCGTATAGCTTCATCCAAAGAAGCTACAGGTCCATCAAAATGATATTCGTAGTCAAACCCGTTTCCACCTTCGGTTGAGAAAAGAGAAAAGTTAAAGGGGGAGAGCAACAATTCGATACTTGATAGCATTTGATTGGAAGGTTCGTCAAAAAACGTAACGGTCAGGTACGCACGCATATTGAAGGATTGAAAGATTATCCTATCTCCTTTTTTATTGTATGTGATTTGATATGAATATGAATATACTATTGGGTGACCTATTAATTAATCAACATTTATAGAATTTGCGTGATTTTTGAAGGTATCGTTTAATAAAGATTTTGGTAATTTTATATTTAATCGTCGTCTAAGAGGTAGAAGTGTAGGGCAAGCTATACGGTTTCTAAGCATAGTCACTACATAAAATGCAAGAAATGAAGAATTAACCGTCGATGTACGAATATTACATTTTTGTCTTTGTAAAAGGCTTAAAGGTGAACGTAAGGTAAAGCCGTCAACTTTACAAAATGATATTCGATCAATACATCGTCGTGCTTATTTTATGCTATCAGTTCTCGTGTTAAACATGTTTTTTTTTAGTTTGGGCGATATTTTTTCAATAAAATAAATGACGAAGACGTTTAAATGCTTGCGCATTACTTACATTACATTGTTTGGTTGTAACTTTTTGAACACCCGTGTCAGTTACATTATACAAATTTCCAGCTTCTAACGTTGTTATAAACCCAAACGGTTGGATATTCACATCGACTCGAGATCCTTCACTAACTTCATTGTCGACTTCACCTGGATTTAAATGAAAAATGTTATCCGAGGTTTGAATTTCAATGAGTTGGGAGGAGTTATTACGAAGAAAAATCTCATCTGTAAATGATTTTACATCTTCAGGATTACGAGGACGAATGCTAAACCCTTTCATTATTTCGGCAGGTGTGATGCCCAAACAGGAAACGAGGAATTGTTGGTATTGAGCCATGACTGTAGATGAGTAAAAATATATATATATATATATATATATATATATAGGATGATTTTTTCTTTTCTTCTAGTTCGTTCAACTCTAAATGAAAAAAATAAAAATTTCAATATGCGATGAATAGAGGCACATAAAGGAATGAATATGAATTTATAATGCTTTATAATGCATGGGCTCGAAAAAAAACACTGGTTCTAACTTGCATTCACAAAACGCACATATACAAAGTTTGAAATTACACAGTACGTACTAGACAAACAAAATAACTAACAAATGTACAATGTCATTTGTACGCACGAAATAGATTCACCAACTCAACATACCGATATGTGCGATCGTTGTGAAAGAGCTCAAAAATATGTAATAAAATTTCTCAAATCAGTGAACACAAATTTCATGTGTCCAATGGAAAAAGAAGAATTGGAAGATTTGAGACAACTGATTCTTTTTCGTTTTACAGACATTCATTCCTGGGTGATGGAAATGAAACATGATTTAAATGGGTGGGTCGCTAGAGAACAAGCCGAATTATGGTACGAGAGCATGCCTTTTCATATATCAGAACAAGAAAAAGAAGTTTATTTGGATAAATATAAAATCATTGTCCAACAAGCAATTGATCAAGGAAATGTAATGGCGCTTGGGGATTCGGCAACTCGCCTTCATTGGTATCCGAAACACCAGTTTGATGAAAGGACGATGTTTACGGAAATTATGGAGCGTGCGATTGAATGGAAAAATTGTCCTCGTGCTCTGAATGCTGTCGCAACACAATTACAAGGTAGAGATCCATTGAAAACTATTCGATATTTTGTTCGCGCTATTAGAGGTGGAAACATGTATAGCCAGATGAACTTAGATAGTCACTTGAGACATAAATATGATATGAACGATGTATCGAGGAAGGTATTCATAGAATTACTCGTAGAATATCAAGAACAAATAGATATGTTTAAACATCTCAAGTTACAAGATATGTCACAAGAAGGATCTATAGAAAATATCGTTCAATCCTTTTTATTGAAATAAAGAGGAGCTGTAAATATATAAACATGATTTATATTAGGTGTAAAATATGACCAGTGAGTTTGTCATTTTTAGGAATTATCACAGATATAGGATGGACTTATGACCCACGTCAATATTCAATTTATTCAATTTATATAATTTATTCAATTCAGAGTTAGAATCTGTGTATGAATATCAACTATGCATAAAATTGATAGAAATTCATTCAATAACGTTTCATTTGCAAGCGCTTGAAACGACCGCGTAATTTTTCCCCTCTCGGTCCGATCGTACCAGCTGGATATCGAGGTCGGGGAGGTTGTGAAATGTATGACAATGCGGGCTGCTCAGGTGGAGCCTGGTACGATTTCTTCTCCTCGGATACAACAAGAGGATTCTCCTTAGTCCCTTCAGGACGAGGGGCACCTGAAGTAGGACACAGATCAACAATCTCCGCCGGATAATTTCTTTTCATGAATTGGAGCCACGCCGGCGATTCAGACCCTTGGAATCTACCTGTCCTCTTATATTCAAACGCAAGAAAGATTTGAGTGGGATACTTTTGTGAAAGTCGTCCTACCGTGTCTCCCATGTCTTGTTGAATATATTCTCGATATTTTGCCCAGTAAAAATCTTTGTCTTCGTCTTCTTGTGACCATTCAATCGTTACCACGAAACTTAGCGTCATCCACTTGCCTAAGAAGGGTGAAAGCAGATCTTCCAAAAAGACATAAGGTGTCAGAGAGCTCCTATGTGCCACCAGATTGAGAATTAGATACACGTGCTTAAGGTTCGTAGCATTATTAAAAAAGTTTTCCCATAGGGATGTCATCACATTGCGTGGGTAAAAATCACCTAATCGTGCCATCTCAACGGATGGGGCGACTGATTTTGTCGCATTTGATAAAAATTTGACAGTACTATTATCTTCTGGGGTGTCATATAGTTCTTCATCTTCTTCATCTTCTTCACTTTCATCTCCTTGTTGAGGATCTACGAGCAGCTCAAATGCCTTCACATGCGCAGGAAAATCTTGATCGAAATCGCGATTCCCATTATAGTTTAGTCCATATTCTGTGTGAATTCTCAAGACCTCTAAGGATGTGCCTCTGAAGAACAACATTGGTATTTCCTCATCTGGTAATCCATCGATATTTAAGTAAACCAGGCTTGATGGTAATTCCAACTCTTCTCCTCTCGTGTAGACACAGTCTTGAAAGGTGAGGGATCTGAGTCCTTTGAGTTCCCAAACAGCAACATCTTGCGGTGGGTGGTCGAAAATAAAGTTTTTGAATGACAAATTTTGCAGCGATGTGAGAAAAGGCACTAGATAGCCCACGAATTCTGTGAAAGTCTCCTCTGATTCATTAATACATTTGAGGGTTACAACTTGCAGCCAAATCGGGAAGCTTGCGGTGTGTTCTAGGACACGTTCCGAAAAATAAACATATCCCACCATTTCCAGCGTCAAGAAGGTTAAGTATTTAAAAACATGAAGATTGGCTAAGCATGACAAGAAGCCCTCAATCCACGCAGCGGAACTTTGCTCGAATTTACTCCAATCTTCACCGGGTGCGGGCTTTGCCCGTTTCTTAGAGTTCATCACAAGATTTAGACATGTGATATTGGGGTATTGAGCGTAAAGTGATCTCATTTTTTCCAAGGTAGGATTGACGAGGGTCGCACCTCGAGTATGTATAAGCACAGGTTGTCGAATTAGAGATTGTCTGGAGATTGAGGTGGCAGAGGGAAGGTCCTGAATTGTTAGATAAGGTGTAATTAACCTCCCCATTTGCTCCAAATTGCGCGCAATCTGCGGATCAATGGGTGGAATACTTGGTGGTCGCTCTAGGCGTGGTCTATTCGATTTGTCTTCCTCATTTTCGCCTACCCGTGGTCTACGTGATTGTAGTCTTTTCATATTAATGTCACTACTCATTTGGTTGACTCAATTGAAACAAAATCAATTCCCTTTTTTATTATATTAATGGGACAAAATAAAAAGACACCCCTACTAAAGTGATCAAATTTTATGTATTGGAAAATATTTATTATGATATAAAATTTTAATAACCACTATGTCCTCCCTTATTGTTTATTACAGCCTTAATACGACTTGACATTGAATTTCTTCATTTTTAGGACGTCTTTGCTCCACAATCACAACAATGATGCTTAATCGAGATCATACACTGAAAATATCATTAATCCTTGTTTTATAAACAGGATAAAATATGGTTTCTTTTAAATGCAGTAAGCGGTCTGCTTTATCAACTATGCGTGGGACACGATTGCGTGACTTGTCTATATAAAGTAATGAAGTAATGTTTTTGATTTTATCATCGATCATCACCTGGACTTTGTTTTTTATCACAACGAGTATACTACTTAATAAACTAAAAAACCTCTTGTGCGCAGCACGGAGTGTTTAATCTAGATCCTTTTCGTGAATGAGAATCACAGGTCCTTGTAAAGACTATGCACATTCATTGGATAATTTATTGGATTCATTCCATACCTTTGTGGGGCGTTCATTTATGGGTAAATTCTTGAGTTTCCCTTCTTCATCGATTATTGCGACGATTGAATCAGTCAAATACAAGATTTCCATATATCCATCGTTTAATAATTCCCGAATTTTTTCATATTCCAATTTCTCTTTGGGTGGAAGCGTGACTAAGTGGATGGGTTTTTCAGAATCTGGATCAATAACCACATAAGACTTTTTTGTGAGTTGCTTCAAAGTAAAAGGAGGGGAGGGAGAAGAAAACGAAGATTTCGAAATCCCACGCACGTATTCAAAAATATGAGAAAAGAATGATTCTCAATGGGTGACTTGCAAAACCCATTTTAGTCGTTAACCAACATTTAGAGCCTATTTTAATTTATCAGTTCATGTGTATAAAAATACTTCAGTCTAGTATTTTCAGACCCCTGCATGGGGTAGATTATTTTCAACTATAAAGTAAGGTAAGAAACATTTTAGGAGAAGTTATATATGCATGTATAATCCAGTTGTTATTTGCAATTAGCGACTTTACAGGGTTTTGGAAGGCACCCAATAAGCTCCTATCAAAAATTTCTCACTAGTGATTTATGATTAAAGATAAAAACAAATAAAACAAAATTCCTAAAGGAAAAAAAGTAACTATGGGTTATTACGCTTCATTGTACCAATATTTACCAGGAAGGACCACGTCCAGGTCATATCGAACAAAACAAAGGTCATTTGATGCAGCGTACGTAGCGCCTGTTTTTACAAAGAGTGTAACACTTTACTGCTACCAAACACGTAAAGGTGAAATTACACGAAGCTGTGGTTCAATAACAATGTTCAAACAGAATGCCTAAATTAATATAAACATACACAGTTCATAGTTTTCAAATAATTTTCTATACTCTAGATTTTGCATTTTGCATGAACAGGGCAATATCTTTTTTACTATAAACAATAATTTTGATCATAATTTAACTTTACTCAGTGTTCAAACATAAATCTCCTGAGCCAGGCATGAGTTTGGATATCCAAACTTCAAACTTACATGACAATGTTGATTCATTTTTGCGTAGATATATCAGTTCAGAATCGTCGAACAAAAAAGCATACCAATTAGTAAAAGAGGTTTGGGCTCTCCCGTCTAACCATATTAGTTACTTTAATCCAGATTTCTGTCACAATTTTGCTTTATTGTTAATTATATTGCTGCCCTATGGAGACAGGATTAAAATAGTCGCTTCATTACAATTTATATCAAAGTCAACAGACGCATTAGTTCAATCTTCCTCGACTTATTCAGTAAAAAATAAAAATAATAACAAAAAGAAGAATCAATACCTATGTGTACAATTCTGTTGCTTAGCAATCGCTATGATGTTAGAACATGGATTCTTAATGCCTTTTTCGACTGAGCATTACCTAGAAATTAGTACCTTATTTATGAAAGCTTCATCCGCTGAAAAGACGGATAAACAGCTGGGGATAAATTCATTGAATCTACGGTCTCCACTTCATCCATTGCTTGTATTTGTCGACGCCTTATTAAGTCTATGTGCCTATACCAAAGCATTGCCACCTGGAAGAAAAGCAAGTTTATTGGAAGATTCAAAAACCAAATTGGATCGTGTCTCAGAATTGATTCAACAAAAATCGAGTCATACTTCCATGAAATATCCTCATCTTTTGATCCCTTTAATTGATTACATCAAAGATATCCATGATTCGTTTTACGAGTTCAGTGAACAACGTCTTAGCGTGACCAATTTAAAACGAAAAAGAGTTTCATTATGTCTCACACCTACAATAATCCCAGATAAATCAAATGAAATAAAAATTAGACTAAGAAATATTTCCATGAGTAGCGAGAAAAGTTCAAACAACATGGCAAACATTGAAAAAGAGGAACACAACGGACATAATAATAACGAAACATTGGACAAGTGTGAGAAAATGTTGTTGTTATGTACTGCTATGGGATTGAATGACACTTGTGAATCAAAATTAACTCATTCAACGATACCTATTTCTTCTAACTCTTCTGAATCTTCTAATTGTTCTTATTCTCCTGAATTTTCCGATTATTCCAATTTTTCAAGTTGCAATACTGAATATTTAAAGCAGCGTATGGATGGTGTCAGAGAACATACAAAACAATGGTTCAACCAACTAGAAACTTATTTGTCCAAGATACCTGATACGAATGAAGTAGAAAATCTAAAAAACGTACATGAAAAGGAAACACAACAATTACAAGAACAGATTGACATGTACAAGGATAAGATACAAAAGGACCGATGTAAACACGAAGAAGAGTTATCGGAATTAAAAGCATTGGTATATAAGGATAAAGCTAGGGCAAGGAAATGATGTTGAACCTATGGTTAGATATTATATAATTTATTTAATTTAATTAACTACTTAGTCTTGCGTTTTTATAATGATATTTTATTTGTATGTCTATGATGTACTCATATGATTCTGATTTCTAACAAAGAATAAAAAAAAATATACTAAATATATTAAAGAACATATATGACTTCGCCCTATGTCATACGAAACTTATCGTCGATACAATCCGCATGGTCTACTTTTAGAACCCAACGAGACCATATTCTCAACGATATTGATCATATAGATTTAGCGGATGTTCAGTTACTAGTCAAATATCAAGATCTACTTGATTCTGAAATCGTTAAATTCACGCACTCATCCAACAACGGTATACTTCAGCCAGTATATGACGATATATCTACCGACTCGATCGGTAAAAAGTTGAGTACCACCAACGTAGGATTACTGAAACATATAAGATCTAACCATCTTATTCCTGATATGAAGAAGCTCGAAGACATGCCGCGGACACGCGTAAATGAGCAAGTAATGACGCTGTACAAGACATGGTTATCTCAAGTTAACGCAGAAATAGCTGCTGTCACCAATGAAAGAAAGGAATATGCAAGATCTATGCAACAGGGAACGACCTCAATGCAAGACTCTCCAACGAGATGGGAAGACATTGAAACAGCCTCCTATCCTTTTCCTAGAGGTTGGAACCCTAACCGTATTCCAGAGGAACAAACACTCACTAGTCAACAACGTAATACCTTACAAAATGGACAATGCAGCAACGTTTTAGAGCAAGAGGAATATCCTCTTGGTGAATATGTACGTGAAAACAATATTGTTATTCTTGCACCGTTAACTCGGCTTCGCACTAACCGGTCCAATGCAGCGGTGTGTTTCACACGGAATGAATTGGGTCAGTTATATACTGACTTATCAAACTTGTTTTATGTTTGCGCCGGTCCTGAAGGAGGATTCCCCCCTGATATGTCACAATCATTTATGCGTATCCCGTTGTCCGATTGGAGCGTATATGTGCCTATTCAAGACGTTGAATATATCCTCTATGAACGCGTTAGGACACAGAATGTAACCGGTGGTGTATATCAACTCCAAAGTACTGAAATGACCTTACCATCGACTGTATCTATGCAGTATGTAGATAGGATTCGATTTGGACAACGTCCTGATATAGGATCTCATCATTGTGGTCCAGGGACAGACAAACCTATTTATCGTCTTGTACCTGTCCACTATTAATAAAGAGGCGGGCTATCTTCTTTCAGCTTCTTCCTGTAACAACTTTCGAACGAGTATATCTGAAACAGGCTTATATTTATCCCTAAGTTTCGCCCGTTCCTTGTTTACCCGATGTCTTTCATTGTCTTGCGTTTCAAGAAGCGAACGAGCGGTTAAGATGGAACGCTTTGAATCATTTGAATCATTTGAACCATTTGAACTACATATATCCTTTACATCATGACTTTGCAACGGAGATACATACTGCTGAGCTTCCAGTTGTTGCTCAAATTTATAATATTCAAGTAACGAAAATTCATCTTGGGGTGACCATGTGTCCCATAAAGGAAACGTTAATTCTTTGTTTGAGTCTACAACAGAGATTAAATAGGGATGATTCAGCGCATCCCAGGCAGAAATTCGTTTTGATGGATTAAAATGCAGTAGTTTTTTTAATAAATCAATAGCTAATGGATCCGCACCCACGAAGCGCTTTTGAAGATCCTGGGGTGGTATCGAAGTTAAGTTTGCAACGTATTGTCTACCTATTAAGTTGTCTATACAATCAAGATCTTCTAAAGCGGGTGTACCTATGATATTGAAAATCAAATTTAATTGATCACGTGGACTCAAGTAATCAAGTTCTGTATTACGAGTAAGCGGAAAACACGTACGACCTGGAAATAACGGAGATCGAGTAGAAGGTGTATACCCACTTTCTTTTTGCATCATTAATAATTCTGAAAAAATGCATCCAATACTCCACATGTCAATTGCAGTTCCGTATTGTTCCGATAAAAGAGCAATTTCAGGGCTCCTATACCATCGTGTAACAACATGACCGGTGAGTGTACGAAGTAAGGGAGGAGGAACAGAAGGATCAGCTGGACTATCCATAGGACGATCTATAGGACATTGAGATATCTCCTCATTAATTTTTGTTGCAGATTCGTTTCTATTCGGTACTTGATCTTTATGGAACGTGATAGTGATATCGTCTACCTGAAATATATTTGGTGATTCTTCAGTATCGATTGTATTAGATATACTTTCTATAGTAGATGAGGACTGATTTGATTGATTAGATTGATTAGATTCATCAGATTGATCGATTTGCTTAGGTTGGCTGTTATTGCTTGGTGGAGGAGTAATGGGATATAAAGGATGAAAATGAGGAGTAATATTATCCATCACTTGTAGACATCTAGAGAGTCCAAAATCTCCTAGACGAATTTGACAATTTTCATAGACTAAAATATTACTAGGTTTTAGATCACGATGAATAATGGAAGCAGAATGAAGAAAATGGATTGCACAAAGGATTTGATATAAGAAATATTTAATATGGATATTCGTAAAATATTGATTTGAACGAAATAATTGATGCAAATCAGTGTCGACACATTCCATCACCATATTGACATCATTGGTAGAAGTAGGAGGAAGAACTACTCTTTGTAAAGAAACAATATTGGGGTGATTATGAACTGCTCTCAATATTTTGATTTCTCTCAACATTCGTTTTGAGTTGGAATAATTATCAAATACACCTGTAACTTTTTTGATCACGACCTTTTCGTTTGTATTTGTATTGAATGCTTCATACACCAATCCATACGATCCATGTCCTTTTAATTTCATGGAGGTATATTCAGGCGGCAATTCAGAGGCAGTAAGTTTATTAGATTGAGATTCCACCTTGTGGTGTTTAGAAACATATGTAGGTATAGACATCGTCGCAATAACCGTCATGGGTAAACGTGTATGATAAAAAAACTTGTATCGATCTTCTCTGAATCGTGGCATTTTTAGTACTTTAAAGTTTGGATTTTCAATATAATGAAATTATAAAACAATGTTTCTATATTCTCTCTATTGTCTTTTTAGCATCATGTTTATCAAGTACGGTATTGTGAAAATGACAATGCATGGGTTCGATATTTTGTGTATAATATTTCACAGGATTCTAATTGCTTTTTATTCAATACGAAGATATATATGCATGTTTATTAAATAGAACCTTTTTACAGTATTAAACTCTTCTTCATTTTATATGTTTTTGTATAAAGAATAAAACTGTTCATTGATATTATTTATTTTAATATATATAAAATCTAATTGGTATAAGAATTCCAATCATGAATTCAGATTCATCTCTCCCTCTTATTCCATTGCTTCGGCGTGCGCTTGATGAAAAAGATAGCACTAAATTGAAACATTTGTGTACGCTAGAGACTTCAAACAAGTTTATAAAAATATTAGGTACTACCTTAATTGTTGCCGCCTATTCGCAAGACCATACGTGTCAGTTGCTTTTACATTCGGATGAAGAAACTCTTAAGCTCTTACCGGAACACGTGTCTAGAATAACTTCTATTTCAGTTCCTGAAGGAGGCTCCGCATACGGTGTATATCCAATGGATTATCGATCAGTGATACCCGAATCGCATTTCAAGTGGAACTTGACTTTTATTTGAATAGACTGTTTATAAGCTAAACATATTTATTAATAAAATCATAAGATTAGGAAGTTGGTTGATAAGTAATACCTCCAGTGAGGTTATTTGAAACCTCATTTCCTTTTAAGTAATTATTGAATGTTTGAAGTAAAATTCCCCATCCATCATTCTTTCGAATACAATTGTCGACAATGAGTGCTTGACCCTGACCTTGCGATGCTTCCCAAACCCCATGTTGTTTATTCTTACTTGATTTATTCTTCCAACTTAAATTGGCACCCGCATTGTCTTCGATGCCATTGCCGTTATTGTCTGTAAGTGAATTTTGGATTAATGCATTTCCAAAATCATTTGCATTTGAAATCAATATCCCATCCCCCCCGTTGCACTTGATATGATTTCCAATGACCCAATTGTTCATACTATCTATTTGTAAGCCTTGATTCATATTGTGTTCAATATGGTTATGCCAAGCGCAAAATGAAAATGAATTACTACTGACTAATCCTTGAGTGGGACTATCTTTAAAGGTATTATATAAAAATCGAGGAAACACAGAAGTCGTGGTGACCGTTTGAACATTTTTAAACGTCAATCTTTCTAGTTGTACAAACGATGCAGCAATGGAAACTACACCAGAAGATTGAGTGATACATGGACGATGTTGACAAGATGCTGATAAAAGTCGAAGTCCATCTTTCCCGATTGGAATGGTGAAAGGAACAGCACTTTCATCATATTTACCTGGATTAATCACAATGGTAGACCATGGTTGAGCGGCAAGAACTGCGCTTTCAATGGTAGGATAAAGCACCGAGGGAACGCTCAAAATTAAGTTTTCATTGGTCGGAAACAAGGGTTGGGGCACATTGAGTAAATATACATTTCCAGTTGGAGCAGGAGTAAGGATTGCGTAATCTATCGTATTTTGTTTGAATGTGTTTGCATAAATAAAGTTGTTATTCGATCGAAGATCTAACGCAACCTGATTGGTTTCAAATACATTTCTCTCAATGGTTTGGTGATCAGATGGATCAAAACTAGGAATCACCTGAACGGCAGCTCCTCCTACACCTGTCGAATTTTTAAATATGTTTTCTAGCACTAGATTGTTCGGACTGAGGAGTCGTAACAGAGTATTTCCTCCATCAAAGGTGTTGTTGGCAATAAAAGATCCACCTGTAAGAGATGCACATATGATTCCATCTACACAGCGTATAAAGCGATTGGCAAAGATTAGATTCTGACCTTGAATTTCTTGCATCCCCGATTCACAATCCAAGATACAATTCGCAATAAAGTGATTGCCAAAGGTTGAAGCATCAAGAGCAGTAGATGTATAGGATTGAAGCTGGTTTTGTATAATGTAATGATCCTTTCCCGATATTTGAAATCCCACACTTCCTGTGTTACATTTGTTTTTGTAGATGAATGATAGCAGTCCACTGACTTGGACGACTTGTTTACAAGACACAAACACGTTTTGAATAAGTCGAAGTCCGCTTGCAGGGGATAACGCAACAACAGCTATATTAGTATAATTAATCATTCTTAATTTTCTAATCTCTACATTATTGGCTTGTACCGTAAACGCTGATCCAAGAGTAGATTGACCGTCCAATGTCACTTGTCCTTTTCGTAGGATTTTCAAACTATTTAAACCACTCGGAATCGTAATAGACTCATTATAAAAGCCAGTATGAATTAAAATAATATCATATGCTACACTCGCGTTGACAGCACTTTGTATAGTAGAATATTCGGAAGGAACGTGTCGTACAGTCATGTCGCGTAGATGTATTTCGTGTTACTTGGTTATGCGGTCTTATTTTTTTTATTCTTTAAATTTGCAGTCTAGACTATGTACTGCAAATTAAAAAAAGTTAAGTGTTCGATCTATAATGGAAGTGTAAATATTCCATTACAAAAACTTCAAAATTCCCTTCTTCCCTTCATCCCATTCCATTACAAGAGGAATGGAAGTAATTTTTTGAGACCTAGTAATCAGTGGATTCATATGTGGATTCAATGTTTCCATCGCTTTAATTTTATTCTTATCCCAGTCAAATGTCTTTAGTATAGAGATTACATCTTTAATAGATAGATTTTTTAACTCCGATGATGCGATTTCTTTCAGCATGTCGTTTCTCCCATCATCATAATCAAATGATCTAAGCGCAATCGTGATGCTATTTATATTTGCTACTGTTTTGGATTCTTGATTGGAACAGATAGGAGAAGAATGGGTGTGTCTAGGAAGCTTGGACACTTCAGAAGGCTTCATTGTTTCGATGGTTTCATCATAGGAGGGTGGAGCTTCTTCGGTGAAATGTGGTGTTGTAGATAAACATTTTGGATGGTCTTTATTTTTAGTTGTCATTTCTTTAAAATGTCAATATAGCTTATTCGTGGAGGATATAAAATATAAGGTGGTAAAAAGTTGCTAGAGATGTCTTGAAGAATCAGTTAATAAAACAGAGCTAGTCATGCAACTCCTAGATCAGAAAAATCATGTCAGATTGACAAATGTCACTATATAAGAAATAATCCCATGCAATATAATATAATATATTTCATTTAATTTATTTACTCTTTTTATCGACGAATAAGCGCTACTATCGAAATTTATTTCGAGTCAAATAGTAACAAATAGTCTGTGAAAAATGGATTTCTTTTCACGATGTATTACATTATGGACGAGTCTTTGGTTATTTACACAAAATATAGTTTATAAACTCACGCGATCATTCGGACGAAATGATTATCTATATTTGGTACACATGGATTATATGTGGTATTTACAAATGAAATTATATAATCAAGAAGAAGTAGGAGAGTTGAATAGATACACTTGTCGCCACACGTGCTTCTTCAATGATTCGCCCGCTTCGGTATATGTTACTCCTCTTCACGAGGCTATCGAGACAGAAAATCTATTCGCCTGTATCCTTTTGTCTAAAGCCGGTGCAGATCCTAGAATCCCTATCACATCTGGAGCTGAGAGAGACAAAATGGATCTCTCTAAAACATGGGATGCTGGATGTGTTTGTTCTCACAGAAAGGTGAATATGAATGAAGTAAATATAAAGATTCAAGAGTGGTACAAGAAGTTTAATGTCGGACGTACATCGATAGAGCTTGCAAAGGCAAAATTAGACCGAGTACATCCCAAAGTTGTAAATCTTTCTTGTGTGGCCATTCACCAGTATATAAACACAGGTAAAATTAAAATACTTTAATTCATAAACGACAATTATACGTTATTTCATTTCTTGAGATACCGGCTTCGATCCTGATAAACAACAACAACAATATCGACAACAAAACTGGCAACAACGTGCGAATCGATAAGGATGACATAGAGAACCTATATTCCTTGACCACAAAAAAACACTTATATTTGCTGAACATGTACTAAAACAATACTCTGGACATTCACAAATATCTTCATTCCATCTTCCAGGAACCAAAATTGCATTCGCATAATAAATACCAGGACCACTATTTTGGTTTTCACATTGACATAGTCCCTTTATAAACCACCAGGGGCATAAACAAATACTAATTGCGCAACAGGATGTAACATTAATAGTACAACACACACTGCCTTCAACAAACGTCCAAAAACATGTACCTACTCTTTTCATAAAACTAAACTCAATATTATCAGACATAGTGTATAACCAATAGTACAACGTAAGAGAAAGCTATAAGAAATTAACAGATTTGTTTGTCAATAATCCATCATGTAATTTTATCACCCATGCACAAGTATTTCTCTTGATCATGTTCGAAATGTATGCTTTGTTTACTTTCATCTATTCTCAAGTATTTTTTGTTGTTAATAAAATGTTGTATTTAAATATGGGTTTCCTTTATCTCAAAAGAACAAAATTGAAATTGTAGTTTCACTACCACTGCTCTAGTTTTTTTCGGGTTCTTCAAAATCTCGTACATGATATTTTCTGAAGTTTTTTGTTTTTCTGTTTTCGATACACGTAAGCGTTCATCTTCGCGTTTTAATTCATCCTCATTATGTGGAAGATACGTGTCATCTCCGTCCAAATAAACAGTTGCATTTGGCATAACCATGTTTAAAATACTCGCATGAGGATAAAAACCCTTCACAACAATTCCATCACATGAGGACAACTTGCTTCGAATCATGCAGGACATAGAAGACGTTGTGCCCTCGTTATTTTCTACGCATTGAGGAAAAAATTGATTGCAAAAGTAGGTTAAAGAATGTGTTCTCGACTGCCATTGTAAAACGGCAGGCTGATTGTATAACAGTCTCTTCAGAGGCTTTTCTGTAATAAGTTTCATGTTGGGCAATTCATTTGAGCTCCCAATATTACGATTCATTTCTTCCAACCATTTGAATGCACGTTGATCAGGATCGAATTCTTCGCTGTAATGTTGAGTTCCAGGTTCACAGTCAATACATACTAAATTCCTTAAATTTGGTAAAATTTTGAAAGGATAACAAACATCCGTAAAACTTCCAATGTAAACTACAGAACTACTAGTAGTCAATTCCGACATTTAAAAGTGGGAGAAGCAACAATACCTCAATACCTCTGCTTGTACGTTGTATGGAATGGTTTACATGCATATATTAAAACATCTAATTTATGTGTCGGCTTATTACATAGCTATCAAAGTTACTTACTCATTTTATAGTCTTGTATAATCCAACCCATGCAAGAGATTTAAAAATAAAAGTAAGTAGTAGATTAATGTAGAGTGATTGAAATTTATATTATTCAAGATTTCATCTTTGTATATCTTAAGTAAAGTCCATTAATGTTTCAAAATTATCTAACAGAACTAAGAAATGTTCTACAAACAAACACCTTGTTTGTTCCACACGACCTTCTTTCAATGATCATGGACTATTCATACCTTTCACCTCCATTTCTAATACATCCAAGAAATGCTACAACATATTATCGTCTGCCTAGTGGCGAACTTTGTCAAAAGGGCCCTCCGTACCAAAATTCTTGTACAAGTGGATGGATAGACAATATATTGAAAAGTACGAATAGAGTGTTTGGAGATCAAGAAATGTCTTCACAGAAGTATTCTACAATTGCGGATCTGCTAATTCATAATTTTACCCATTCTTACGGTGAAGCAGTTGTGTTTTATACGTTGGATCAAGAACTTTTTATTGTATTCGAAGAAAATGGAAACCCTTTGCCACTTCTATTACCCGAAGATCAAAAAGTTGTTCAGTTTGCCAAAACGTTATCTTATCCATCGTTTTTGTTTATTCTCACTGATAAACGAAAATTATATTTACTTCAGCTTGTAACGAGAGACAAAGCTGTTAGGGATTTGGCTCTTCCTGATAAATATCGTTGTTTTATGAATCTACCTAGTGAACTTGGAGAAACGATTCGGTCATTTGCGGTTAGTGAGAGAGACGTGTTAATATTGATGGACTCTGGAAAAATGTATGGATTGGGCATGAATAAATTTGGCATAGGTGGAAGTAGTTCAAAGTCGCCCAAACTCAATCCTTCATATGATTATCACTCCTTATTCCTGAGCTCAATTCATACGTTATATAGATCGGATTTGTTACCTCCAGAGCAAAAAATAATACAAGTGTTTGCTACTGCCAATAACTCGTTTTTTGTAAGTGAACAAGGTAAATTATACATGACTGGTGTTCTTAACTATCCGAATAGTACAGACATACTACACCTGAAACTTCCTTGGGAGATAGTCTTTTTTTCTAAATTTATAAAAAAGGTCACTGGATTTGGCATTGGTGATACTGCTGCGTACATACTCCTCTTGTGTCAAGATGGATCTGTTTTTAGATGGAATAATAGTGCTACCGAAGTGACCAACGAAAACGGAATGAATATAGCACATTTGGCAGACGTTGTGAAAGTAAATATTCCAGATAACTTGAGAATTGTTGATATTGGTGCCACACTTCATGACTTTATGCTTTTAATGCGGAATGGTGCGATATATAAACTTGATGGCGTCCATGACAACAACACGTTGATACCTATAATCGAAGACAATCATGAGTTCATTAAATGAATGTTAAATTTATCATGTATCAACTCAATTGTTTGATACAAAAAAGAAACAAGAAACACTGAAGGTGTCTTTGTTCTTGTGTACGACATCAGGAAAGATGAGTCTGACAATAACTATCCCCCCTGTTGTTTCCCTGTATCAAGGTGTTATCATGTTCTAGTTTTTTTTATTTGTTTTCGCTAGTTAATATGAAATAAAATATACCTCATATATATTAAATGTTTAAACGAAGATGGATCACTCCTCGTTTGAAATACTGGAATTATCATTCAGCAATGAAGAATATTGGAGTATACTTGAATCTCATTGTTCTCAATTTAGGACCTATCAACCAATTTCGAATTGGAAATCAGTCGTCCGTGATCGTTTTTGTCATCCTATATCAGTACAAAATAACACAAATATAGATAGAGATTATTACTTTGTATTTTTAAACTCTAATTCAAATCTAACTTATGTTCAAGTGAACAACGAAAATAATATAATGATCATCACAAAAGTTATAAGCTATACATAAAGAAATGAAAACACTTTTCCATACTTATTAGTAATACAGATTAATAAATTATTAAAAACTACTTAGGCGACGAGTATAAAAAGCTGTTTGTATGATCACCTACATTACTTGCCTGGGTGTTATATTTTTGTACAAGAGTTTGTGGGATCTATGACAATATTACTTGATTTCTAATTCATGTTTGTTAAAGTATTACAACAATAACTACATAGTTATAGATGAAAAGAAGTAAAACTCTCTCTTTGTATGATCTTATCAAAGATATAAATAATTCTTATATGGGAGTAGTATAAATTTACTATTGTACGAGTGTATTTATTTTGAACAGCTCCATGTTATTTATTTCATGTTAGGTTCGGGAAACAACCAATCTTACTAACATACAACCTTATCTAGAATTAAAATATTATATCAATATTATTCCCTTGGGAAACCATTTCGATCGTTAATGAACATCTAGAGTTTATTTGAATTCATTATGTGTTCCTTCAGTATAACTTACTTGTAACTAATACAATATGTATGTACTGTGTTGGTATAACCAAGTCATAGTTTTTTCTTAACTTCTAATTGTTAGAAGTTTAACTTTCTAAAATGTATGCCTTGTTACCAAACACTCCAAGCTGACGGTGTTTAATGGAGGCCAACTATATTTAGGAGATTGATTATCTTTCAGTTTCAATTCATGTTGAATTTGGTTCTCTAAATCAAACTCTGAATGCTGTTTATATCCCTTTTTTTGAAGATGTTTTATAAGCTTCAATCTCTCTTTGTGATATATATGTCCATTTACTTTAGTTTCATTCACGTGTGTGAAGGGTCCTCTAAGCAACTTTTCCGATAAAAGTAACTGAATATAACTATGAAACCAACGTCTAGCTTCAGTCTGAAAGACTTCGCCAATATCTGCTGCCCTATCCGATGCAACAATCAGCTTGGTGATCTTAAAACTAGCTCTAGGACAGTCATTGTGGCGACTTAAATAGAAACCAAGAAAGTTGTTGATTGTAACAAAGTCCTCTTCGGAGTACCGAGATACGAGATCTGCTTCTATTCTGTCACATTCATGGCCCAACGTGCGCAAAGCGTTAACACATTCATTGAACGTTAATATTTTCACCTTATTTTTTTCATCTATTTCTTCTTGCGTAGCAGACATCGTCCTTGTATGTAAAAAGTTGGACTGAAAATCGAGTAAATATACCTGGTTGTGTATTAGCCACAGGATATTACATTACTTGCATGGGTGTTACTTTTTATACAAGAGATTGTGGGATCTATGAAACTCTTACATGCTTTCTAATTCATGTTTACTAAAATATTAATCAAATATTTTAGGGAATAAATGAATCTCTCTTTATATGACAATATCAAAGATATAGGTTATTCTTGCATGGGAGTGTAAAATATATAACAGAGATAAGAAATATTTCTGAAGAATACTTTTTTAATTTAAGTTGTTAATTTATCACATTCAAATCACAAGGAAGATTATCACGATCACGACTATTTAATTAAACTCAAATCTCTGAAATGTCGTCGTCTATTAACAATATACAAGTAGAAGGAATAGCATTGGATGATTTTCCGAGCCATAAATTGATAGAAAAGAGAGAATTTTGTATGGACAGTCCGAGGTTTAGAAGGAGATTTAATATGGCACACCGACAATTTGAACTCAAATGTCAAATCAAATCGCTTAAAAAACATGTGCACAACCGTAAAATCGAACTTCTTGAGTTGAACGAATTAAAATTGAGCGACAAAGATGATATTAAACTTAGTAATTCATCGAAAAACAGCATCAGAGCGATTATTGAAAATAAAGTGCGTGACTTGATGTTTTAACGTTGGGAATTTCAATGACTAGTCATCATTTTT
>Ga0206957_1045_pt1 | contig 34318 bp, 46 predicted proteins | sample Alteio_BWOrgHeat_32_FD_152975 | JGI IMG/M metagenome (GOLD analysis project Ga0206957, IMG submission 152975) | Enriched cells from forest soil in Barre Woods Harvard Forest LTER site, Petersham, Massachusetts, United States -... | ecosystem: Environmental > Terrestrial > Soil > Temperate forest >...
CGTCATCCTGGGTGAAACCGCGCACGCGCATGATGCCATGCAGCGAGCCGGAGGATTCATTGCGGTGGCAAGTGCCGAATTCCGCCATTCTGAGCGGCAAATCGCGGTAGCTCTTCAGACCCTGATTGAATATCTGCACATGGCACGGGCAATTCATCGGCTTCACCGCCAGCGTTTCTTTTTCCACTTCCGTGGTGAACATATTTTCGCGGAATTTTTCCCAATGCCCGGAAGCTTCCCACAAGCTGCGGTCAACCAATATCGGCGTTTTCACCTCGATATAGCCGCGCGCACGAATTTTATTCCTGATGTAATTTTCGATGGTGCGGTAAAGCGTCCAGCCTTTATCATGCCAGAAAATCATGCCCGGCGAATGCTCCTCGATATGGAATAAATCCATCTCCTTGCCGATCTTACGGTGGTCGCGTTTTTCCGCTTCTTCGAGCTGGGTGAGATAGGCTTTCAGTTGTTTTTCATCCGGCCAGGCGGTGCCGTAAATCCGCTGTAACTGGGCGTTGCGGTGGTCGCCGCGCCAGTAAGCACCCGCCACTTTCATCAGCTTGAATGCCTTCACTTTTCCAGTCGAAGGGGCGTGCGGCCCAAGGCATAAATCCAGGAATTCACCCTGGCGATAAATGGTGATTTCCTCATTCGCAGGCAAATCACCGATGATTTCCGCCTTATAATTCTCGCCCTTACTTTTAAAAAACTTTATCGCCTCATCGCGGCTCCAAACTTCACGCACCAGTTTTTCATCGCGTGCCACAATCTCACGCATTTTATTTTCTATTTTCGCTAAGTCATCAGTCGAAAACGGCGTGGCGCGGGCAAAATCATAATAGAAACCGTTCTCGATGGCCGGGCCGATGGTGACTTCGGTTTCCGGATATAATTCCTTCACCGCCTCAGCCATGATATGCGCGGCGTCATGCCGGATTATCTCCAGCCCCTCTGCGTCTTTAGCGGTGATGATGGCAATGGCGGAATCATTATTTATAGCGCGCGAAAGGTCCAATGCCGCGCCATTAACCTTTATCGCCAGCGCCGCATTAGCCAGCCCCGCGCCGATGCTGGCTGCGATTTCCATGCCGGTGACTCCGGCCGGATATTGCCGCACCGATTTATCGGGAAGGGTTATGTTAATTGTAGTGCTCAAATTATTATGGAAGGAAGAATCACAGATGCTTCGCAAACAAGCCAAAAATCATCAAATATTGTCCGAGGATCAATGGAATGAGCCATTTGAAAATATCGGATTTCACTGATTCGATCTTCACTTCCAAGCGGGAGATGGAAGTCTGAAGACCGGAAATATCGTTGGTGGAAGCGACATGTTCGACGTCGATCTTGCGAAAATTATCGGCAATGGCTTTCGCCTGCCTTTCCTCCAAACCGGAGGATTTAAGGCTTTCGATGAAGTCGTAAGTATCGAAAGTTAGGGTAGCCATAAAGCGAATATATCACCTATCGAAAACCGCGTCAATTCAATGTAATGGTATGTTGATATCAGGCATGTGTCACCCATTAATTATTTATCATGGTTTTTGCAAGTTCGATGACTTCGGAAGCAGGTAAATTATTCAAATCATCCTTTCTAATCAACTTCACATTCCGCCCACGCGGTACAGATAATATGGGGTTGGAGGCCCGGGAAAACCAGGTTAAAACCGGGCATCCGCTAGCCGCCAGCAAATGAATCGGCCCGGTATCGCCGCCGGCGGCAAGCAGGGCTTTGCGGCCTAGTTCGGCAATATCTTCTATCGTTGTCTTTCCTACTAGATTTAATGAACCCGGAACCTGCGCGGCTATTTCATTCACCAGCGATTCTTCAGCTTTCGTGCCGATAAATACCGTGGTAATTCCATACTCACCCAAGAATTTGCAAAATTCCGTAATTCCCCTGGCAGTCCAGCGTTTTTGCGGACGATGCGCCGAACATCCGGCAACGATTATCGCGTATTTTTCGGGAAGCGCGAAACGTGAAGTATCGGCAGTCATCCAGGAAATATCCGGCAATCCAGTAACCTCGATCCCTGCAGTTTTCAGCTGATCGCGCTGGCGCTCAATCGTGTGCATTTTCGTGCGCTCCGGATTCGCCTGGTAATGCGAGCCGGATTTTACAATGCCCACCCATTCGGGTTTTTTCCCCATGGGAAACAACCAAAAATAACGGCTGCTGCGCCCGGAAGTTTGCAAATCGTAAACCCGCGTAAAATTCCCGACTCTCAATTTTTTTGCCAGGTTCCAAATCTCCAGCGGCTGCCATAATTTCGGACGGCTATCAACCATCACCTCGTTAAAATATCCGGTTTTCCGGGCCATATCGGCGTATGGCTTCGTGGTGAGAAGAGTTATATGATCGGATTTATGATGGCCCCTTATCGCCTTCATCGCCGGGGTCGCAAGTATAAAATCACCAAGCGCGCCATGTTTTATGACAAGGATATTCATTTGCGTTATGGCAATAGCCGCCGCGGCAATGGCGGGGCCGGATATCGGCCAATCTTCAAATTCCAATATGCCCATGAACGTGGATCGAAAATGCCGGGCGGCGCATGGTCCATGGCTTCCCGCAATTCGTCATCGGAAATATATTTGCGCAGCACCGCCACATCCTCATATGTGCCGTAAGTCAGCACGTGGGCGATAAGGTGAAATGGCTCATTCATCGCCTCCGCGGGAGATTTAAACCATACCGTATTACGCGCCATCGCCTCAAGCTCCGATGTGTAGGGCAGCTTTTTCATGGCTTTAATGCGGCTATGGTTTTTGGCAGTGCCGGCAACCGGCTAAGATCAGTCTCGGCAACTGCTTTTATAATACGGGCTTTCATTTCTTCCGGCAGTTTCGCCAGGTCGCCATCCGCAAAATAACTGAGCGCCTTAAGCGTAATTTGCGCATTAAATTGGGGGCCTTTTATGAATTTTGCCGCCGCTAATGCCATCGGCAGGCCGATGCCTGAACTCATGATTGCATCAAGGTCCATATAATCCTTCGCTTCCGCACGTTGCTGCACCACGGCAGCCTTCATTCCCGCCAAGTCGAGCAGAGAGGCGATTTTGAGTCGATTATCGGCCGCGATATACGGCGCTTCAATTCTAACGAGATTAGGTAATCCGAAAAACGAGACTTTTACCGGGCCGGAGCGGTCGACAAGGCAGGTCAGGGTATTTTTTTCTTGCTGGATAATTTTCGCATCCCGTAAAAATTCTATTTCGCTATAAATTTCGGCGGGATTGATTGCTTTGGCAGCGAAAAAGTCAAAATCTATAGATTGCCGGTGGCCAAGATGCAAGGCAACTGCAGTGCCGCCATACAAAGTAAAGTCATCAGGCACACCCGGGAGTTCCTTCCACAATGAACGTTGCGGCGTGGGTAGTATATCAAGTTTAGGAGAAAAGTTCATGCCTGGAAGCTTACCAATAATAGCGAGGAAAATCAGCTAAAAAGTGCCATCTAATCGTGAGTTGATAAGCCCAATATTCCCCTATATAAATCAATCGTCTTCTCATACATCTGCTCGGAGCTGAAATTTTGCCGCACATGCTCCATGGCTTTTTGGCCGATTACCTGCAATTCCTCATTGCTCATCGCTAATATTTCATCGATTTTCCGGGCCATCGCCACAGTATCGCCGGGTGCGACCAGCCAGCCGGTTTCGCCGTCAATCACCGTTTCGCGGGAGGCACCGATATCGGTGGCAATCAGCGGGCGGCCCATCGCCATCGCTTCCACCGCCACGCGGCCGAAAGCTTCCGGCTTCACCGAAGCGGAAATCACGATGCTGGAAAGCATATAAAGCGCCGGCATATCCAGCATATTCCCGACCAACCGGCAATTCTCCTCCAAGCCCAAATCGCGGATGGTAGCTTTCAATTCGCGCAAATATCTCGGATGCCCGGCATCGGAGCCGACGAAGATGCAGAAAAAATTACGGTGCGGCAGCAGCTTTAAACTCTCCAGCAAAAATTTCTGCCCCTTCCAACGCGTTATGCGCCCGGGCAGCATGATAATCGGCAAATCGTCCGGCAGGCTGCACACTTTGGTGAATTTGATTTTGCGCTCAGGGTTCATATTTTGGCAAGTGAAATGCTGGAAATCAACGCCCCGATGTATCACCTCTATGCGCTCTTCCTCCACGCCGTAAGTTTCCTGCAAATGCTCCTTGATGAAATTCGATATGGCGATAACTTTTTCGCCTTTTGTCATCACCGCATTATATTTCCGCTTCAGGCGGTTTTGCGTGGAATAAAGGCCATGGAAAGTGGTGATGAAATGGCAGCCGGTTCTTTTCGCCGCCAGCCAGGCGCTCCAGGCCGGGGCGCGAGAGCGCGCATGGACGATATCGACCTTCTCGCGCCGGATTATTTCCTCCAGCCGCTTACTGTTCTGCCACATGGTGAAAGGGTTTTTGGATTTTAACGGCAGGGTGAAATGCTCGGCGCCGGAGCGGCTGATTTCGGCGGCCATATAGCCGCCATTGCTCGCCACCAATGATTCGAAACCGGCCTTCACCGCCGCGCGCGCAATCTCCACCGTCCCACGCTCCACCCCGCCGGAATGCAGCGCCGGAAGCACTTGCAGCAACACCGGCTTGTGAGCGGACGGTTGTTTGTTGTTGGTGAATTTTGTATTATCGGTCAATTGATTTTAAAGGAAAAGTTATTTTATGTCGCCGCCGAATTACTCGAAACTGCAATTACCAGATGATAATTTTATTGCCTATCACCGCCATGAAGGCAAGAGAAAATCGCTGCCCGGCATCATTTTCCTCGGCGGCTTCCGCTCGGATATGACGGGAACCAAGGCAATCACGCTCGAAAAATTCTGCATGGAACAAGGCCTGGATTTCATCCGCTTCGATTATTTCGGCCATGGCGCTTCGTCTGGGGAATTCGAGCGTGGTGGCTGTATCGGCAGGTGGAAAAACGATGCGCTGGCGGTGTTGGATAACCTGGCGAATCGCCCGCAAATCCTGGTCGGCTCCAGCATGGGCGGCTGGCTGATGCTGCTCGCGGCTTTAGAGCGCCCAGATAAAATAGCCGCATTGGTAGGCATCGCCGCCGCCCCGGATTTCACCGAAACCCTAATCTGGAACCCAATGGCGGAAAACCAGAAATCAGAAATTATGGAAAAGGGGATTGCCCATATTCCTTCGGATGAATGCGGCACTTACCCGATTACCCGGGAATTGATTGAGGATGGGAGAGAGCATTTATTGCTACATGACAGAATCCCCATAAACTGCCCGGTTCACCTAATCCACGGTATGAGAGACGAAGATGTGCCCTACCAAACATCAGTCCGGCTGGCGGAAATAATCGAGAGTGAGGATGTGCAGGTTATTTTGCAAAAATCCGGCGGGCATAGGATGAGCGAGGAGGGGGATTTGGAATTGATTTTGCGAGTGATGAAAGAATTATTGGAAAGATTTCCTAGTCAATCCCGGTTTTCGCTCAGATGATGCAGATTTAAGATATATAGCATCAAACCTACCGGACCAATTTCAATTCTATAGTTTTAGCCCCATTATAGTTTTAACCCCATTATTCGGCTTATCGTCATAAAAAGCGTACGTACGCTTTGTTATGACGCACCGCACCAAATGGTAAGATGAAGCCATCAGAACTGAACAATTCTGACCAAATTATCAGAGTTGTTTAATTCTGATGGTTTGCGCCCTTTTCTTCGTCTTAGCTGCCAAAAAGCGTACGTACGCTTTTTTCAGAAATATAGTGTAGCCGCCATGATAAAGACGTACGTACGCTTTTATTGCGCACCCGCTATATAATAGAAATGTCAGAACCAAATTATCGAAACTATTGACTATATATTCCCGTTTTCGTAAGGTTTGCCGCAATTTAACTTTCATACCCTCATTATTATGACCAAACCCACCACCAAACCCAAAAATTCCTGTTTTTCCTCCGGCCCATGCGCTAAGCGGCCCGGGTGGCATCTTGATAATTTGAGCGATTTTCCCGCCGGGCGTTCGCACCGGGCGAAGATTGGCAAGGAGAAATTGGCCGAAACCATCCGGCGCTCGCGCGAAATTTTGCGGATTCCGGATGATTATCTGCTCGGAATCGTCCCCGCATCTGATACCGGCGCTATTGAAACGGCGATGTGGTCATTGCTTGGCGAACGCGGGGTCGAGGTAATCGCATTTGAGGCTTTCGGGCTGGATTGGGCGGTTGACCTCGAAAAACAATTGAAAATTTCCGACCTTAAAATTCATAAGGCCGATTACGGCAAGCTGCCGGATTTAACGAAAGTCGATTGCGACCGCGATGTCGTATTCACCTGGAACGGCACCACTTCCGGCGTTAAAATCCCAAATGGCGATTGGATAAAGGACGATAGGAAAGGCCTGACTTTATGCGATGCCACCAGCGCGGTTTTCGCCATGGAATTGCCGTGGAAAAAGCTGGATGTAATTACTTATTCCTGGCAGAAAGCCATGGGCGGCGAAGCGGCGCACGGCGTGCTGATTCTCTCACCCCGCGCGGTTTCCCGGTTAGAGAGCTATAAGCCAACCTGGCCGCTGCCTAAGATTTTCCGGCTGACCAAGGGCGGCAAAATCAATGATGGAATCTTCAAAGGCGAAACCATCAATACGCCTTCGATGCTGTGCGTGGAAGATGCGCTGGACGGCCTGAAATGGGCTGAATCCATCGGGGGACTCAAAACCCTGGTTAAGCGCTCGGAGGATAATTTGAAAATCCTCGCTGATTGGGCGCTAAGAACTCCATGGATAGAATTCCTGGCCGAAGATGCCAAAACCATTTCCTCAACTTCCGTATGTTTCAAAATTACCGACCCCTGGTATTTATCTTTAAGCGTGGAAAACCAGGCCGCCAAAGCCAAGGATTTCGCCGCGCTCCTCGAAAAAGAAGGCGTGGCTTACGATATCGGCAGTTACCGCGACGCCCCACCGGGAATCCGCATCTGGGCCGGCTCAACGATTGAAACCAGCGATATCCGCGCATTGCTGCCATGGTTAGAGTGGGCATTTGAGGCGGTGAAGGATAAAGCGCGGGCGGCTTAACAATAGGAATATAAAAATGGCTGAGGCCAAACCCCGCTGGGTCTACCGGTTCGATAATTATAAGCGTGCGTTTCTCCTGCTGCGCGAAGCGGTGGAGACGGCTCGAGAGCGGGAGTTGAATCAGCTTGAGAAAGAGGGCATCATCCAGCGCTTTGAATATACGTGGGAACTGGCTTGGCTGGTCTTGAAAGATTACCTGGAAAGCAAAGGCATCGTGCTGGACACCATCACCCCGGTCGCGGTTATCAAGGCGGCCTATGAGGCGAAAATCATTAACGACGGCGATGTATGGATGGCAGCTCTGGACACCAGAAATAAAATGTCCCATACTTATAACCTGAAAACGTTCGAGCGCGCCATTGCCGATATTAAAGCGCATTACCTTGCAGTATTGGATGCATTGCATATGACCCTGCTCGAAAAAGCCATGGAAGAAAACCCTCATGCCTAAGCACGGTCTGACGGAGCGTCAATTAAAGATTGTCCATGATATCCTGGTGCCTTATGCAGGGAAAATCGAGCGTGTCGGATTATTCGGATCACGGGCCACCGGCACGGCCAGGGCCAATTCCGATATTGACCTGGTGTTATACGGAGAACTGGACGAAGCGTTGGTGGACCGGATATGGACGCTATTTAATGAAAGTCTGCTGCCATTTACAGTTGATGTGCAGGCCTATAATCTGGTGAAATACCCGCCGTTAAAAAACCATATCGACAATAACATGCAGCCGTTATTCAACCGGCAGGATCTGCTGAAGGAAGCCACCACATAGGAATGGCTCGAATGGGCGTTCGAGGCGGTGAAGGATAAAGCACGGATGGCTTAAACCGTCCCAAAATAATCCTCATGGAAAATTTATTCCCGGCAGTTTATCGGCTTTATATTAGCCAATAAAATAAAAGGATATAAAATGCCGAGAATATTACCAGCCGCCCTAATTTCCATCCTGACCCTCGCCGCCTGCGCTTCCCATAAACCGGAATATGTGAAAGCGGATGCGACTTATGAAGAAACCAGCCAGCAATTAGCGCAGTGCCAATATGAAGTTGAGCTTGCGAAAGACAGCAAGGATCAAAAATTAGTCGATAAATGCATGTCGGCTAAGGGCTGGATGGTGAAGAAGGATTAGTTCTTAAAGCAGTAAGCTATCGTCTTACTTGCTCCACAACTCTTGCCGCTATATCCAAAATTATCTTTGTCCCGGAACCGCCGGACTCCGCAAAACCCAGCGGAATTCCGGCATCGGCGGTTTTGGAAATTTCCGGCTCCAGGGGGATTTCGCCTAGAAAATTGGTGGCGGCGGCTTCCGCCAGCAATTTTCCTTTAGAGGGCCCGAAAATATAATTCTTACTCCCCGCGCCATCCACAAAATAACTCATATTCTCCACAATCCCGATAATCGGGACGCCGACTTTTTTTAGCATGTTGATGCATTTTTTCACGTCTAACAGCGCAATTTCCTGCGGGGTGGTGACGATTACCGCCCCGTCGACGGTGAAATTCTGGGCGATGCTTAAATGGATATCGCCGGTGCCGGGCGGCATATCGATTACCAGGAAATCAAGCTCACCCCATTTGGCGGCCCGCAGCAGCTGGTATAGTGCCTTGGAAATCATCGGCCCGCGCCAAACCAGCGGCGCGTCCTCCCCAATTAAGAATCCCATCGACATAACTTTCACGCCATATTTTTCCGGCGGGATGATTTGGTTATTTTCCACCTCCGGCGCGCCCGAAATTCCCAGCATCCGCGCCACTGACGGCCCATGAATATCGGCATCGACCAGCCCGGTTTTATACCCGGCTTTGGCGATAGCCACGGCAAGATTCACCGCCACCGTGGATTTCCCCACTCCGCCCTTGCCGGAGGCGACAAGTATGATTTTTTTCACCCCCGCGAGCGGCGACGGAGTCGGCGGTGGCGGGAAATTACCTGGAGGCTTTGACATTTAATAACCGCCGGAGTTTCCTCCCCCCTGCTTAGGGGGGAGGCTAGGTGGGGGGAGGAGAGATTTTGCCGTAACTTCACCTCCCCCCACCCTAACCCTCCCCCCTAAGCAGTGGGGAGGGGAAAGCAGTGGATTCGCTTGCTTCCTTAAATTTTGCCGGGTGATAAGCTTTGACATCCAATATTAATTTATATAATTTCCCTGTGCATCGCAAATAATCAGGTTGCAGGCAAAAGCGCAAGCTGAATCGGAATAGATAAAAAATGAAATTCAATACTGGTTTTAGGATGGCGCGGGGAGATAATACTCCGCAAGGGCCGTGGGGTAAGCCGCCACCCGCGCCGCCGCCAAGCCCTCCCGGCAACCGGGAAACTCCGGATTTCAATGATTTTTTGCAGAAGCTCCAGGATAAATTCAAGCAGAATTTTACTAAAGGCAAGGGAAATAGTTCGCGCGGAATCGGCCTTGCGCTGCTGGTGTTGCTGGCGATTTATCTGCTCAGCGGTTTCTATAAAGTCGAACCGGAGGAAAAGGCGGTGATTATGCGCTTCGGTCAATTCAACCGCATCGCCGATTCCGGCTTAAATTATCATCTGCCGGAGCCGTTTGAGGAAGTGATAAAAGAGGGCGTCACCCGCATTAACCGCGTGGAAGTCGGGTTTCGCTCCACCGGCACCAGCCACCAGCGCGCACAGCAGGATTTGCCGGAAGAAAGCCTGATGCTTACCGGCGATGAAAATATCGTCGATATAAATTTCGAAGTGCAATGGCGGATTTCCGATATCCGCAAATTCATTTTCAATTTGCGCAACCCGGAAGATACGGTAAAAAGCGCGGCGGAAAGCGCCATGCGTGAGGTTATCGGCAGGAATCTTATAGCCTCGGCGCTGGCTGAGGGCCGTCTCGGCATTGAGCAGCAGACGCAGGTTTTATTGCAGCATATATTGGATTCATACGATGTCGGCGTGGAATTGGTGACGGTGCGGATGCTGAAAGTCGACCCGCCGACTGAGGTAATCGATGCTTTCCGCGATGTGCAGACGGCCAGGGCCGATAAAGAACGCGCGCAAAATGAGGCGGAGGCTTATCGCAACGATATAATCCCGCGTGCGCGAGGCGAGGCGGAGCGGATAGAGCAGGAAGCCGAGGGTTATAAACAACAGATAGTCGCGGGCGCACAAGGTGATTCCTCGCGATTCCTGGCGATTTACGATAAATATAAAAACGCCAAGGAAGTGACGAAGCGGCGGATGTATCTGGAAACCATGCAGGAAATTCTGGACGGCATGAATAAAATTATCCTCGATAAAGGCGGCAATTCCGGCGCGGTGCCTTATCTTTCCTTAAATGAACTGATGAAGAAAAAAGATAAGGAGGCGGCAAAGCAATGAATATTCGCGGCTTCTATATTTTACTCGGCGTAATAATAATATTCCTGGTCATGAATTCATTCTACATCGTCGACCAGCGCCAACAGGCGGTGGTGGTGCAATTCGGCGAGGCGGTGAAAGTGGTGGAAGAGCCCGGACTCAAAGTGAAATTGCCGCTGATTCAGAGCGTATTATTTTTCGATAACCGCATTCTGGATTTGAATGCCGACCCGCGCGAGGTTATCGCGGCTGATGAAAAGAGGCTGATTGTCGATGCTTTTGCGCGCTATAAAATTATCGACCCGTTAAAATTCTACCAGACGGTGCGTGATGAAGCGGGCGTGCGCAACCGCTTGAATTCCATTCTTGATTCCTCGCTGCGCCAGGTTCTCGGCAGCGTGCCTTTAAGCACCCTGCTCACCGGCCAGCGCCCGGAAATCATGAAAAATATTACCGAAATTGTGAATAATCAGGCGCAGAATTGGGGCGTGACGGTGCTGGATGTCCGCATCATGCGCGCCGATTTGCCGCAGAAAAACAGCGAGGCGATTTACCTGCGCATGCAAACCGAGCGTGACCGCGAAGCCAAGCAATTCCGCGCGCAAGGCGCCGAAGAAGCCCTGGCCATCCGCGCCAAAGCCGACCGCGACCGCGTAATCCTGCTCGCCGAAGCACAGAAAAAAGCGCAAATCCTGCGCGGTCAGGGCGATTCCGAAGCCGCCGGAATATTCGCGGAAGCCTTTAGCAAAGACCCCGATTTCGCCAGCTTCTACCGCACCATGCAAGTCTACCGCCAAACCATGAAAAAAGACGACACCACGGTTATTTTATCTCCTAATGGAGAATTTATGCGATATTTTCAATAAAGGTTGGTTATGAGTGAAATTTGTAATGCTCTTAAGTTCTATTTGTCATTCCCGCGTAGGCGGGAATCCATAACCACAGGCGGAGAGATATCGCAAAAACCCCAAGGACTCTGGAATATGGATTCCCGCCTGCGCGGGAATGACAACAACGGACTAAACAAACTCCTAATCGGCTTCATCTCCCTATTCTTCTTCTCCCTCGCCAATACCACCTCCGCTGCAACTCCCGATGGTTTTGCCGACCTTGCGGAGGGCCTAATCCCCGCTGTCGTCAATATTTCCTCCAGCCAGCATGTGAAGCCGAAAAAGAAACTGAAGGGCCTGCAGATGCCGCAATTAAAAGCGCTCCCGCCCGGGACGCCGGATGATTTGCGGGATTTTCTGGAGAAATTTTACCAGGATTACGGTAATGAGGATGATATGGCGGGCGAGAATCTTTATTCGCTCGGCTCGGGATTCGTGATTTCGCCGGATGGGCTGATCGTCACTAATTACCATGTCGTCGAGGGCGCGGAGGAAGTCACCGTTAATTTCTCCGATGAATCGAAATACAAAGCCGAAGTGGTGGGGCGCGATAGCAAAACCGATTTGGCGCTGCTCAAAATCAAAACAAAAGACAAACTCCCCTATGTGAAATTCGGTGATTCGGATAAAGCGCGGGTGGGTGATTGGGTGATTGCCATCGGTAATCCGTTCGGGCTTGGCGGCTCGGTTACCGCCGGGATAATTTCGGCGCGGGCACGTGATATCAATGCCGGGCCGTTCGATGATTTCCTGCAAACCGACGCGGCGATTAACCGCGGCAATTCCGGTGGCCCGATGTTCAATATGAAAGGCGAAGTCATCGGCATTAATACTGCAATTTATTCGCCATCAGGCGGTTCGGTCGGCATCGGGTTCGCGGTGCCTTCGAGCCTGGCACAGCCGATTATCGAGCAATTGCGCAAAGGCGGAAAAATCGATCGCGCATGGCTGGGCGTGAAAATCCAGACCGTGAATGATGAAATCGCCGAAAGTGTGGGCCTCGATAAACCGCGCGGAGCATTGGTTGTTGATACCACCAAGGGCAGCCCGGCGGAAATCGCCGGAATTCAGGCCGGGGACGTCATATTGAAATTCGACGGCAAGGATATAGCGATGATGCGCAAGCTCCCACGCCTGGTCGCTGATGAGAAAATCGGCAAGAAAGTCGATATCGAATTATGGCGTAACGGCAAAACCAAAACCGTGACGGTGACTTTGAAAGAGTTCAACGAAAAGGAAGAAAAAGCCGCCTTGGAAGAAGAGGAAGCCCCGGAATCGGCCATTCCCGACTCCAGCGATTTACTCGGCATGAAACTCGCGCCGCTAAACGATAAGCTGAAAGAGGAATTCGGCTATAAGAAGGAAGTGAACGGCTTGATTGTCCTAGACCTCGATTATGAAAAAGGCGCGGCGAAACAGGGCATAAAGAAAGGCGATGTAATCCTCCTCGCCAACCAGAAAAAAGTTTCCTCGAGCGCTGATTTGGAAAAAGCAATTGCGGAAACGAAGGCGGAGAAGAGAAAATCCGTGCTACTACAGGTTTACCGGATGGGAGATACTATATTTGTTGCGGTGCCGGTGGGATAAAGTTGATGAGTATATGAGTTAGTGAGTATATGAGTAAGGAATTTTCTTTCTTAACTCATCAACTCATATACTCATCAACTCTCTCAAACCCTCGCTATAACAGAAATCTGACACCCATAATTCTTTATCCCCGCCAGCGTATTGCGGCGAAAACTGAAGAAGCCGTTTGTTTCGGGCAGCGTATCTTTTTCCAGCCATTCCACCGAGCCGAGCCCGAATTTTTCCAGGCGGGTTTTTATATAGCCGGGGAGATTGAAGAAAAAATGTTCGGGCTTTCCGGGAGTAAAAAATATTTTATTTTCCTGCGAATCACCAAGGAAATTTTCATAAAACTCCGCGGAAACTTCATATGAATCCTGGCCGATGCAGGGGCCGATGGCGGCGATGATATTTTTTCTTTTCGCCCCTAGTTTTTCCATCGCTTCCAGAGTTTTTTCCGCAATGCCGCTTTTCGCCCCGCGCCAACCGGCATGACAGGCGCCGATTATTTGCGCCTGGCCGTCGGCGAAAAGCACCGGCGCACAATCAGCGGTTAATATTCCGAGGGCGATATTTTTCTCCGCTGTCACCATCGCATCGGCTTGTGGCGCGGGGCTTATGATTCCAGCATTTTCCAGTACCACTACTCTATCGCTATGAACCTGCGCCAGCATTTGCAAGGTTGCTTCCGGCACGCCTAATTTCGCCAAAACCCGTTTTTTATTTTCAGCAACATTCTCCGCAGAATCATTTTCATCGGCCCGGCAATTCAAGGATGAATAAATCCCACCGCTCACCCCGCCTTCGCGTCCGAAGAAGCCGTGGGTGATATACGGGAGCGCCGATAGTTTCGCATCGGTCATCATTCCGCGAACAACTCATTATAAGAAATGCGGAGCACCTTGCATATTTTTTTCAGCATCGCGAAATCCGGCTGGCGTTGATCGGTTACATAATAACTATAGCGTCGTGCACTGATACCAATACGACGCGCCACTTCTGCATCAGTTAAGTTAAGGTATTTAGATCTTTTGCGAAGATTTTTTCCTATGCCGCTCATCAGAACATTATGCTCTTATTCAAATAAACCGCATATGACCAAAATGGTCTTGACACGATAAGACCATTATGGTCTTACTGATGCAGGAAGGTACAAAATGCAAAATAAAACAGAAGATTTAAGAAACTTAAGAAAAACCATCGGGAATAATATTCATAAGGAGCGGGCGCTGCGAAAGGTGACTCTCGCCCGGCTGTCGCGCCTTACCGGAATCAGGATGAAAAAGCTTGATCAGTATGAGCTTGGAAAAAATATGGTGAGGCTGGAAGAAGTATTTTTTATCGCCCGGAGCCTTGGTGTTGCGGCGGAAAAATTATTTGAAGCGGGGAATTAGATGAAGCGTTTACATGATCGTCATTGCGAGGGCAACGCCCGAAGCAATCCAGCTTTGTGCCGTGCCTCTGGATTGCTTCGCCTTCGGCTCGCAATGACGATTATGTAAATATTTTACCTATAGAGATTTAGTCGAGAATTGGTATCAATTTTCCTTCCTACCTTGCAAAAAACTATTAGTGGCGATTTCATCGAGTTGCATCTGCTCTATCCTTTCCTCCTCTTTCACCGCCGCCTGCTGTTTTATTTCCCGCAATATCTCATATTTCTTGAGTTCGGAAAATTCTTCGGCGATTTCTTCTTGAATGGTTTCGATTTTCTTCTGTTGCTCGGCAATCAGGCTTTCTATCCTGCGCTCGGTGTTCACCGCCTGCTCGATATAAGCGGGAAAATAATAACTGGCCGGAATGGATTTTTCCGCCACCGCTTTTTCACTTTGCATTTCCTCGCGGATGCGCGCGAGAATCTTATGCAATTCCTCCAACAATTCCTCCTCCCGCAGCAGCTCCAGCCGCTTATCATCGAGGCGTTTTCTATAGAGTTTGATTAATGTAGCGAGGGATTTCATGGGATAATCCTATCTATCTTATCCTTAAATCATAGCCAATAGCATTTTCCGCTATAGGCCGAAGGAGTTTTTAAGGATTCAAATGACCGGCGATGGTTTCTATCTGTTGTTTAAACTTTGGTATATGATTAAAAATCACTTCCTTCAGGCGTTCGATGCTTACTTTGCCGTAATCATGGATAATACGGTGACGCATGCCAATTATATCGCTCCATGGGATATCACCATATTGGACGCGAAGCGCTTCCGATAGTTTGCTGCAAGCTTCACCGATTATGGCAATTTCGTAAGCCACCGCCATAACCGTCATCCGGTCATTTAATGAAGACTTCTCTAGGAAATTCTCTATGTCACCGATAGCGTTCAGGATATCTTTTAATCGCAATAAATCAGGATTCAGTTTAGCGGCCATATTAAAGCGGAACGGCCTCGCTTAAGATAAAAGGCCGGAACTCGTCGCGAATGACATCTTCGCCGATGACATCGACAGGCTGCCCAAGCAATTCCTTAAGCTCGCGGTCAAGCGCCGCTTCATCCAGCAGGGAAGCGCCGGGTTTGAACCGCACCAGAAAATCGATATCTCTTGGCGCGGTTTCACCCCTGGCCATCGAGCCGAACACCCGGACATCCTCCGCCTGGTTCCTGGCCGCGATTCGCAAAATCATATCGCGGTATTTTTTACGCAATTCATCGATTCGCATGGATTGATTGTACAGTTTTATAATCGGAAATGGAACTGTTTGTTATGGGAGATTCGTCCTTTAACTAAGGCTTACCCGCCAAAATCTTCTCCAGCATCTGATACCCGGTCGGCAAATCAGTACGCTCATCGATATTCTGGCGCAGGAAATCTTCCAGCGGCGGGTAATATAGAATCGCTTCATCCACTTCCTTGCTTGAGCCCCTTTTATAAGCGCCGAGGCGGATCATTTCGGCCATATTATCGTAAGTGGAAAGCAGGCTGCGGGCGCGCTCGACTAACTTATTTTCCTCCGGCTGATTGCATTTAGGCATCGTGCGGGAAATGCTTCTTAGGACATTAACCGCCGGAAACCGGCCACGCTCGGCGATTGAGCGATCCAGCACTATATGTCCGTCCAATATGCCACGCACGGCATCGGCAATCGGCTCGTTATGGTCGTCGCCTTCCACCAATACGCTGAATAGGCCGGTGATAGTCCCCTCCCCCACGCCCGGCCCGGCGCGCTCCAGGAGTTTCGGCAATTCGGAAAATACCGTCGGCGTATAGCCTTTGCTGGCAGGCGGCTCGCCGGCGGAAAGGCCGATTTCACGCTGCGCCATGGCAAAACGCGTGATGCTATCAATCATGCACAGGACATCCTGGCCTTGGTCACGGAAAAATTCGGCCACCGCCAGGGTTGCATAAGCCGCTTGCTTGCGCATCAGCGGCGATTCATCGCTCGTTGCGACGATTATTACCGAATTAGCTAACCCCTCCTCGCCCAAATATTCATGGATGAATTCATGCACTTCGCGGCCGCGCTCGCCAATCAGCCCGATTACTTTAACATCGGCCTCGGAATACCTGGCCATCATCGAAAGCATCACCGATTTCCCAACGCCCGAGCCGGAAAATATTCCGAGCCGCTGGCCGCGGCAACAAGTGACGAAAGTGTTTATCGAGCGCACCCCGAGATCGATTTTACCCTTCACCGGGCGGCGCTTATGCGCGGGCGGCGGCGCATGGCGCATTCTATAGGCTTCCCGGCCTTTGAATATCGGCCCTTTATCGTCGATCGGCTCGGCGAAAGCATTGATTACCCGGCCTTTCCATGATGGATCGGGATTGATTGCCGACTCCGTATCTTCGAGAAAAATCTTGCAGCCGACGCCGATTCCTTCAACTTCGCCAAACGGCATTAGCATGGCGACTTTATCCTTAAATCCGATGACTTCGGCGGCAACGACCCGGCCTTGGCCATCCCCCTCTGCGCGCGCTACTATCCGACATTTGGCGCCGATGCTTAAAGCCTGGTTAATCCCGGCGCATTCGATGAGGAGCCCCTTTATCGATGTCACTTCCCCGCAGATTTGGAAATCCTTTATCCGGTTGATTTCCGAAGTGATTTTGTCGATATAGCCGCTCATATTAGCTTAAAACCACTATTTTGTGTCCTTTTTGCCAGAACGGAGCATCAAGTTAAGTATGATATAAACATGATATAAATATTTTATTGAAAAGCATACAAAATTATCTATTAAATAGCATAATCGTTAATAAACTGTTAATATTTAGCTATGATGCGAAAATATTTAACGAACTATAATGTTCGAGAAAGAGGGAACTTATGAGAGTATTGCTGGTAGAAGACGACGCTTCAACCGCCCGGTCGATAGAGCTGGCCCTCGCTTCCTACGGCATTGTCTGCGACACCGCCTCGCTCGGCGAGGAAGGCCTGGAAATCGGGAAAATCTACGATTACGATATAATAATCCTTGACCTCATGCTGCCGGACATCGACGGCTACGAGGTCCTCCGCCGGTTCCGTTCGGAAAAAATAAAAACCCCTATTCTAATTCTGTCCGGCCTTGCAACTTCCGATCAGAAAATTCGCGGCCTTGGCATCGGCGCCGATGATTATGTGACGAAACCGTTCAACCGCGGCGAGCTGGTGGCGCGCATCCAGGCAATCGTCCGCCGCTCCAAAGGCCATTCGGAATCAATCATCCGCACCGGAAAAGTCGTTATCAACCTCGATGAGAGAACCGTGGAAGTCGCCGGAAAAGCGCTGCATCTCACCAGCAAGGAATATAGCATTCTCGAATTATTGTCCTTGCGCAAAAACACCACCATCACCAAGGAAATGTTCCTGAACCATTTATATGGCGGCATTGATGAGCCGGAGCTGAAAATCATTGACGTTTTCGTCTGCAAGCTCAGGAAAAAACTGGCCGACGCCGCCGGCGAAAACTACATCGAAACCCTGTGGGGCCGCGGCTACATAATGCGCGACCCATCCGCCATGGGCCTGCCAATCCTTGACGAACCGAATGCTGCTATTTTAGAAGAAGAATTGCAGGCGATAGCGCAGGAATAGAGACAGACTAAACTAAAACTTAAGTCATGGTCGTCGCCACACAATCTGCTGGCCAAACAGTGCCGACCTCGCGCCCGAATATCTAACAATAAACTCCATACTTCAGCATAGGGTTTCTCATGGTAAGAGGTAACACCCAACCTGGCTACGAAAAACCAGGCAAACCCTGCAGCGCTTACGCATAAAATCACAAAGCCTCTGTTTTTCCAGCCGCAAAGCCAACCAATTAAAATGGAGATGCCATGTCGGCGAACTTTAAGTATAATATTAGCTATAAAGTTCGCATGGACCATCTGGAAAGGCATAAGACAATGTCCTCCGCCACCGGGTTTCCGGTATTGGTATTTGGCTGGTTCACGCTGCCGAATCTGGTTTCTCCAAATGAAGAAGCGCGGAAATTCTTCTTGAATATTCACACATGGCTTTCTTATGCCTTAATTGCGACGATAGCGGTGCATATTGCCGCCGCGCTTTCACCATTTTATAGCGAAGGATAATATTTTACGGAGGATGCTGCCATGATACGAAAATCAATCATCTTGTTCTTTACTGCACTGGTTCCCATAGTGGCTATTGCAGATGTTCCGAACTGGCAGATCGTGCCGGATAAAAGCACGATAAGTTTTACCGCGATTCAAAACAATGCCCCGGTTTCCGGTTCTTTCTCATCATTCACCGGCGATATACAATTTGATCCTAATCAACTTGCTACCAGCAAAGTTAGTATCACCGTTGATATGAACTCCGTAACCGCCTCCTATGCCGATGTGGCAACCAACTTAAAAACGCCTGATTGGTTCGATGTGAAACTTTTCCCGCAAGCTGTTTTCACGGCAGCCAAATTTACCAAAACCGAAAATAATTCATACCAAGCTGATGGTACCTTAACCATAAAAGGTAAAACCGTTCCCATTACACTATCGTTCGTAATGGAAGAATACTCGCAAACTCAGGCAAAGGCTAAAGGTTCCGCTACTATCAAGCGCACCGCATTCGGAATCGGCCAGGGCGAATGGGCGAAAACCGATACGATAAAAGATGAAGTCAAAGTCGAGTTTACGCTACTGGCCAACCGGAAGTGATTATATGAAACGCATATTTTTCCTGATTGTCTTATCTCTCATCTATAGTGCACCAGCCAGGGCTGCGGAACTTTACAAATTCGATAAGGAACACACAACTATCTTGTTTTTCGTCAATCACCTGGGCTTTTCGCAGATGGTCGGAATATTCACTGATTATGACGGCAGTTTCATGTTCAACGAAACTCGACCCGAGGAAAGCTCCGTCCAGGTGGTAATAAGCCCGGCGGGAATACAGACATCAAGCAAGGCTCTAAATAAAGAATTGCAAGGCAGCAACTGGTTCAATGCAAAACAATTCCCGGAAATGAAATTTATCAGCACCAGCATAAAATTAACCGGCGAGAAAACGGCTGATATAACCGGCGACTTCACGCTGCTTGGAGTGACAAAACCAGTTACCTTGAAGGTTCGTTTCAACAAAACCGGCTACCATCCGCTAACCAATGACTATATCGCCGGGTTCTATGCCGAAGGTGTAATTAAACGCTCGGATTTCGGGATGGATTATTTAACTTCGATGGGCGTTGGCGATGATGTTTATTTACAAATCCAGGCCGAAGGCATCAACCAGGATAGGAAACGGCCCGCTATAGTTCATCAGCATTAGGGTGGTATTGTAGTTTTTCCTTTACCGCTTCTCTTCCGATTGCAAATGCTCTAAATCCGCAAGAACCTCATGACTGTGATCGACCGGATCAACAGTCGCATATGTTTTACGGATGACGCCTTTAGGGTCGATAAGGAAGGTGTTTCGCGCTGCTAATACATCTTCGCCATGCTTCATGATTGACCCATAAGCCCCAGCCACACTGTGATTTGTATCGGAAAGCAATTTGAAATCCAGGCCCTGCTTGGCGCAGAAGCCCTTATGCGAATCCACACTATCTACGCTAACACCAATGATGACAGCATTCTTCGCACGATATTCTGCAATGTCCTCTTGAAAATTATGCGCTTCCAGGCTGCACCCATGAGTAAAATCTTTCGGATAAAAATAAAGCACCACCCATTTGCCGCGATAATCGTTTAAGGTTACTTTTTTTCCATCCTGGCCAGGCAAGATGAAGTCCGGTGCGATCGTTCCTTCCTGCAGCATGTTGTCCGGAATATTTTGACATGCGGCAAGGCAGAACAATACTGCCAGTGCGTAAAATATTCTTTCCATGCACTTCCCTTACCGACGAGTTAAGAAAAATTTAAAAGACTAACTCGAAAAGCAATAAGGTGCAATTAGGCTCATCTTGTAAAATCAATTCAGAGAGTCGGCCAATGCCTTGCCAACTTTGAACTTGGCGACATTCTTGGCAGCGACCTTGATAGCTTTGCCGGTTTGCGGGTTACGGCCCGTTCTGGCGGCGCGTTTCTTCTTTTCGATGGTCACGAACCCGACCATGCTGATCTTGGTGCCTTTCTTCAAAGATTTGGTAACTACACTCCGGAAAGCGTCCAATGCCTTCTCCGCATCAGTTTTGGAAAGCTCTGCTTCCTTGGCGACAGCTTCAACTAATTCATTTTTATTCATAACATTACTCATGGTGTAACTCCCTGGTTGATTGCAATACCAGGAACCATAGCCTTTGTGATGCTATTAGGCAAGTATGGTTTATATGTAATTGACATTAATAATAGCCTATGTGGGTATACTATCACCCGCATGTGATATATAAGCCGCCTGATATTCGTTATTCCCGCTTTATTATTAACAGTCTACGCAAAATGAATTGTCCCTACAGACGGACTTTTCAGCTTCCCAATCCGCATAAGGCATGGCGCCGGACTCTCAAGGCCGCTATCCGGCGACCAGCTTTTCAGCAACTGAAAGATTTAAGTAATCAGGATGCTTTCCATGACCTCTAGGCCTCTTCCGCCACCGCTTCCGGCGTGCCGGTTAAATCGTCGATTAATTTTGTGGCTTTAACGCGGATTTCGGCTTCGATTTTGGCGGTGGTTTCCGGGTTTTCCTTTAAATATTTCCGCACATTTTCCTTGCCCTGGCCGATGCGTACTCCGTCATAAGAGAACCAGGCGCCGGATTTCTCGATGACGTCGGCTTTCACGCCGAGCTCGATGATTTCGCCGGTGCGCGAGATGCCCTCGCCATACATGATATCGAATTCCACCACTTTGAATGGCGGCGCGACCTTGTTTTTCACGACTTTCACGCGCACCAGGTTGCCGACGACATCTTCCTTATCCTTAATGGAGCCGATGCGGCGGATATCGAGGCGGATGGAGGCGTAGAATTTCAGCGCATTGCCGCCGGTGGTGGTTTCCGGGCTGCCGAACATGACGCCAATTTTGCTGCGGATTTGGTTAATGAAAATCACCATGCAATTAGTTTTGGAGATGGAGCCGGTGAGTTTGCGCAGCGCCTGGCTCATCAGCCGCGCCTGGAGGCCCATATGTGAATCGCCCATTTCGCCTTCGAGCTCGGCCCTTGGCACCAGCGCGGCAACCGAATCGATTACCACGACATCAACCCCGCCGGAACGCACCAGAGTATCGGCAATTTCCAGCGCCTGCTCTCCGGTATCAGGCTGTGAAATCAGCAACTCGGCGATATTCACGCCAAGCTTCTGCGCATAAGACGAATCGAGCGCGTGCTCGGCATCGATGAAGGCGCAAACGCCGCCTTTTTTCTGCGCCTCATGCACCGCATGCAGCGCCAGCGTGGTTTTGCCCGATGACTCCGGCCCGAAAATCTCAATCACCCGGCCTTTCGGCAAACCGCCGACGCCAAGGGCCAAATCAAGACCGATAGAGCCGCTCGGGATAACTTCCACCTCAATATTTTCCTTCTGGCCGAGACGCATCACCGAACCTTTGCCGAAAGATTTCTCAATCTGGCTTATCGCCGTCTCCAAAGCCTTATTTTTATCCATTTTTCAATCCTTTACATTAAATATGTTCATTTGCATTTCGCGCGAAGAAAAGCTATAATAAGGCTAACTTGCAAATATGTAAATAAATTTGCCGGTTATTTCTTACGCTGCATTCATAACATTCCCATGGATAAGAATTTAGTCAATTTAACGCCGCAGGTTTTCGCCGGGTTGCCTTCCGGAAATGACGGCCAGCCGGCGCAAGGTTTCCATGAACTCGCGCTCAAACACAAAAAGCTGGTGGAAGCGGTGCTGAATAATTATAAGGTTTATAAAAATATAAAAGAGAGCGTCTCGGTGGAAGCCGAAAGCGCCGCAAAAGCCCTGGAAGCCAGCGGCATCAAAAACCCCTACAAAATAATCCGCACCCGCTCTGAATCGAATTCTATTATTGATGGAAGTTTGTTGGTGGATGGTTGATGGGGTTCCCGAAAGATATGGAATTTGCCATTGGCTTTAGGGGGGTATATCCACCCCACGGCGTCATCCCCGGCTTGACCGGGGATCGCTCCTATCAGCGATACAATATGCCGGACAAAGCGATCCCCGGTCAAGCCGGGGATAACGGCAAAATACGGGTGCTGTTATTAGCAGGAACTCCGTCCATCAAACATCAAAACCATATTTTTCTTTCAACATTTTCCTGATTTCATCGCTAGGGTTACTGAACCCGGAAGCTATAATCTCGCCATAGTCTGAAAGAATAAATTTTTGCTGTCCTTTCAGGGCTGCAAGAAAAGCCTGCTCTTTAGGCAACTCAACACGAATGTAAAAGAAGGCGGATTTTCCTGAACGCTGGCGCTCGACGAAATATATTCGTTCTTTATGCGAAGCCACTTTTGCAACCCAGTTCATTGTCTTTGTGTTTTGTCTGTTCCGGGTTCATTAGCTTTTGTGCGTATCTGCCCGGACACAACATCTATTTTATCACTCTGAGGGTCAATATCGGGAGTGGGGCTACTTGGTTGCGTTAACGCTTGCTCCACTTTTTCTTTTAATTTTTCCCATACTGCCTTGGCATTGAATCCCTTAAAATGCTCCGGTGTCACATCTTTCGGATTAAGCGGAATTTCGCGCTCCTTTAATGCGCTCTGCATTCCCTCTCGAATAATCGGCAAAGCTTTCGGCCAGTTGTCTTCGTGTATGCCGAACTTACCTGCCACTGTTTGTTCTTGAATATTCACGAAAGGCGTTGCAGTAAATACGATTACCTCGCCGGTTTTTGTATTGGCAACAACATCAGCCGCTATGCCTCCCTGACCGGCGGCACCGGGATGTCGCACCCATTCTTTTTCTTCTGAACCCTCTTTTCCTAAAGAGTAATTAATCATTACGCCATGCCCGGCTTCGTTAAAACCGGTATATCCTGGAGGCTCCTGTGCTTTCCGCATACCCTCCAATTCCGGGTTCGTTGCGATTTCCCGAAAAAATATTGCCAGATCGCGCGGGCTGCTTAGTATGTTTGCCGCACCACCGGCAACATCCCTGTCGTCAGAACTATCCAATCCCGTCTCTGCTAAACCATAGAGCTTTGCGATGGAGTATTCTTTCTTCTTCTGATCGGACGAACCCATATACGTTTGTATCACCATAGTCTTTTTCAACTTGTAGTGATCAATAACTTCTTTCTGAATGATCTCTGCCAGCGGCTTCTCCATCTGCGCTTCCATAATCATGCCCAGCAGCGCATACCCGGCATTGCTATATTCACAACCAGGTATTCGCTTAGCCCCTTCCTTAAAATTATATTTTCTAAGCCCTATATCTATCATTCCCGCAGTTGGTTTATTACCCTCTTTAGCTCCTTGATGGTTATTTCCAATACCTGACCTATGGCCAATCAAATCCAACAACGTAGCATCGGGGAAGGTGCCTTCTTTTATAAGCTTTTTGAAATCATCAATATTTGTTTGGGTCAGATCCGGATGTGCCTTTTTTAGATATTCCGCCCATCTATCGGCATTTTCATGCAAGTTTGTATTCAATCCTCCTTCAGGGCCAACAGGGCCAAAAACTCCCTGAGCTACCATATGAAACGCGGCCACCGCAGTGAATGTTTTAGCCACGCTGCCGACGAAAAACATGGTCTCCTCTGTTGGCTTGTTTTCTTTCCCCAACTCGGTAGTTCCTGCGCCGTAAAACTTCCCCTCCTTGTCATCTTTATCTTTAAATCGAAATGCAGTGGCACAGGTCTGGCCGGTAACAATATCACCGGTTACCACTTCTTCTAAGGATTCAGTTGGGTTCTGTCCTTTATGGTTCTGCCCTTCGTGTAAGGCTTCTAGAATATTTTTTTGATAATCCGGCATGGCACTTTATATTTGTTTGATTTATGTTAATTTTCCTCGCAAACATACGCCTAAAAATGATACTATAAAAAGGTTAATAAATAGTTAAGATCATGGACCAACTCGAATTACCTTCAAAAACCAACCCAGTACTCGACCCAGAAACCGAAATCTCCCGGCTCCGCAAGGAGATGAACGCCGTTATCCTCGCACACTACTACCAGGAGGGCGATATCCAGGATATCGCCGATTTCGTCGGGGATTCGCTGGATTTATCGCGGCGGGCGGCGGCTACTGATGCTGACGTTATCGTTTTCTGCGGCGTGAAATTCATGGCGGAGGTGGCGAAGATTCTTTCGCCGCAGAAGCTGGTGTTACTGCCGGATTTGAATGCCGGGTGCTCGCTCGAAAGCTCCTGCCCTCCCGCCGCTTTCAAAAAATTCCGCGAGAGCCATCCGGACCATATTGCGCTCACTTATATAAACTGCTCGGCCGAGGTGAAGGCGCTTTCCGATATAATCGTAACCTCCGCCAATGCCGAGGCGATCATCCGGCAGATCCCCGAAAATCAGCCGATATTATTTTCGCCGGATAAATATCTCGGCAAATATTTAGAGAAAAAAACCGGGCGGAAAATGCTGCTGTGGGACGGGACATGCATGGTCCATGAGCAATTTTCCGAGCGCGAATTAATCCGCCTGAAAACCAATAATCCCGATGCTTTCATCATCGCCCATCCCGAATGCCCGGAAAACCTGCTGGCGCGCGCCGACCATATCGGCTCAACCTCGGTATTGCTAAAATTCACCGCCGATAATCCCGGCCGAAAATTCATCGTCCTCACCGAGCCCGGCATCATCCACCAGATGAAACGCCTATCGCCTGGCAGCATATTCCTGGACGTCCCCGGCACTTCCGACGGCGCCTGCGCCACCTGCAACAATTGCCCCTATATGAAATTAAATACGCTGGAAAAATTATATAGCTGCATGGTGAATAAAGGCCCAGCCATAGAGCTGGATGAAGGCATCAGGCTACGCGCGAAAAAATCGCTGGATAGGATGCTGGAGATGTCTGCGGCAGTAAATAAATAGCGCTAGAATGCGGTTGTTTTTATAGGGGTGATGGGCTATTCTTTAGCAATAAAGGATATGCTATGAACATAAATTTCCCTCCCGCTGACGAAAGTTATATCATGGGTTTGGTAAAGGCCGGATATTACAGCAATCCGGAGAAGCTTATCATAGAGGCGGTCAGGCATTTTAAAAAGCTTGAGGATAATAAAAAAACCCTCCTGGCAGCAGCGTTGAAATTAGGCGAAACGGCAATCGACAACGCACAAACCGCCCCCTATACGCCGCAGTTGCTTGCGCAAATTGAGCAGGATGCACGGAAACACGCCGCCGAAGGCGGAAAGCCCAATCCTGATATCTGTCCGTAAATATCAGCTAGACTTAAGCGAACCGGCAGAACTCGACTTTCGCGATATACTTTCTTATACATTGCAGAAATGGGGTGAGCGGCAGTTTATAAAATATAAAGACAAGATAAACAGCGCTTTGCTCATTATCGAAAATAACCCGGCTGTTGAACGCAAAATCCGGGATTTATGGGTTTATCATACAGAAAACCATTTGATTTATTATCGCATTACCGATGATAAGATATATGTTATTCGTATCCTGCATGAGCGGATGAATGCTATATACCACCTTTGATTTGATTGCTGATATTGGGGATGTCGAAGTGATTGACAGGAATGTAACTATTAGTTACAATACTCCATGTATAAAGTAGTTTACTTGGATATAGCCTTAAAATTCCTAGGGCGAATTCCGGCAAGGGAAGCTGAGAGAATCAAGAAAAAGATTCAAATTGTGGCGCTTGACCCATATGCCGTCAATAATAATTGCACCAGGTTGCAGGGTCGCAGCGGTTATAGATTGCGGGTCGGCGATTGGCGGGTAATCTACAAAATTGACGATGCGATAGAGGTATTGTCAGTACAAAAAATTGCATCAAGAGGGAGTATATACCAATGAGAATAGAGGAGATTAAAAAAGGCGGAAAAACCTTTGTGGTTATTCCTAAAAATATCTATGAAAATCTGGTTGAAGATGCCGAGATGCTTGATGATATTCGTCTCTATGACGAAGCCGAAAAAGAAGGGCGCGAATATTATCCTTCCGAGCTGGTGGATAAACTGATTGCGGGGGAAAACCGGGTCAAGATATTCCGCCAATATCGCGGTATGACGCAGGCTCAGCTGGCCGAGAATTCCGGCGTCCGGCGTGAGATGATTGCCATGATTGAAACCGGCAGCAAAACCGGCTCGGTCGCCACTTTGAAGAAACTTGCCACCGCATTGAAAGTTGATTTGGATGAAATTGCATGAAAAAACAAAACTCTCTGGAAACGCTGCAATATTGCATTGATGAAATAAAGCGGAAAGGCGCGGATGCCGCGGATGCTTTCATGGTTGAGAGCGAAGGGGTTACGGTGCGGAGCCGCTTGGGCGCTACTGAAACGGTGGAGCGGGCGGAAACGAAAGACCTTGGCCTTCGTATATTTTTTTCGACCAATAAAGGAATGAAACAGGCGATAGTATCATCCAATGATATCAGCAAAAACGTCCTTGACCGCATGATTGAGCAGGGAATCGCGATGGCCAAACATGCGCCGGAAGACCCATATATGGAGCTTGCGCAGCATTCGGAGCTTAGCGCCCAAGATAGAAATCTTGATCTTTACGATGCTAATGAACCGAGCGTAGAATCACTCATCGAAAGTGCCAAGAAAACGGAGGCAGCAGCGCTCGCAGTGAAGGGCGTGGCGAATTCCGAAGGCGCGGAGGCGCATTATGGGCATAACCGGCTTTCGCTCGTCACCAGTCATCTGTTCGCCAAACAATTCGATACTACCTCCTCATTCATTTCGGTTTCGGTGGTGGCCGGGGCGGGGGCAAAAATGGAAACCGATTATGATTATAGCATCGCGCGCTATTTCGCTGATTTGAAAGCGCCGGAGAAAATCGGCAAAATCGCCGGGGACAGGGCGGTAGCGAAATTAAATTCGCGGAAAGTCGGCACTTGCCAGGTGCCGGTGGTTTTCGAAGCGCGCATCGCCAAGGATTTAGTCAGCACTTTCGCTTCCGCTATAAACGGCGCCGCCATCGCCCGCAAAACCAGCTTTTTGAAGGATAAAATGGGCGAGGCGATATTCCCGAAAGGCATAAATATAATCGATGATCCATTGAAGAAAAAAGGCCTGGCTTCCAAGCCGTTCGATGCGGAGGGCGTTAATTCGGAAAAAATCGCGCTGGTGGAAAATGGCGTGCTAAAAAGCTGGCTACTCGATGTGCGCTCGGCCAAACATTTGGGCCTCAAAACCAATGGCCGTGCGGCACGTGGAGTTTCCTCGCCGCCTTCGCCCTCCTCAACCAACTTATATATGGAAAACGGGAAAATTTCGCTGAAGGAACTTATTTCCGATATCAAAAACGGCTTTTACATCACCGAGGCTTTCGGCATGGGCATCAACACCGTCACCGGCGATTACAGCCAGGGCGCATCGGGTTTCTGGATAGAAAACGGCGAAATAACTTATGCGGTGAGCGAAGTAACCATTGCGGGAAACTTATCAGAAATGTTCAAAAACCTGACTCCCGCCAATGACCTCGAACATTCCCACGCCATAAATTCCCCAACAGTTCGGGTTGAGGGAATGACTATTGCAGGGGATTAGCGTTAGGTAAAGAAGGGTTGTGGCACGTTTACGCCGCCATTGCCGCGACTTGTTCCCGATAAGGAGTCAGAGTTTTCCGCCGCCTGGTTATTACATGCCAGAAAAAGGCGGTGGTTATATTATGCAGCCGGTTATGCGGTGTTAAGCCGATGGCTTTGAATACCATTGCGGTGGCGCTTTCTATGTGATGGCGGCGGTATAATGCATAAGCGCCGGACATATAAAGATTCTTATAGCGCGAATGCTGATAAGGTGCCGAACGCTCCCCATTCGCGGAATAAAAAGCATAAGCCAGCTCATCATCCTCGCTTTCGGCGATGCGGCCAAGGGCGATGGTAAGGCGTTTCCAGAAACCGATATTTTCTTTTTCCAGATAGCGCTTCATATGGGTATAAAACAATTTGTAATGGCGCAGCTCATCGGCGGCGATTTTGGCGCATATGGCGCCGAGCACCGGCTCGTCGGAATATTCCTTAATAGCGGTATAATATGAGCTGGTGCCGACTTCCACGATGCAGCGCGCAATCAATTCGCCCGAGCGTGAGCCGCGCACCGATTTTTCCACATTCATCGGCAGTTTATAACCCTCCGTGAAATTCCGGAAAGCCTCGGCGAAATTAAAATCCGGGTCGGCCAATTCGGCCCAGCGGCGCAGTGCCTGGCCATGCTGGACTTCCTCCTCCGCCCAGGTAACGGCGACTTTCTTGAATTCCTCATCATCATGAAAAACTTCGGAAAGATACCGCGCATAATCACCGCCATTATATTCCACCATACAGGCGGCTTTGATTAGCGGCACCAATTCGCGGTTAACCCTGCCGCCATCAAATTCCGCCCAGGGAATATCATTTAAAGACCAGTTAGACATATGATTCCTATATAGATTTTCCTACTTAAATCAACGTTAATAAAAAAACTATTAAAATTTTAAGTATTCTTAACGTTTTATTAAGTAAAACCTGGTTATAATATTAAAATCCATATTGCCTTCCGGTTTGCCGGAACCTTACAATTGTGGTAAATAATATTGTAAAAAACGGAGCTTAAAAATGACTGTTACGATTATCGGCACCACCGGCAATGATTCCATATTAGGCCCGGCTACGGATGGTTCCATCACCGGAAATAGCGGGGATGATACCATCGTCGCCAGCACCGGAAATGTTACCGTAAACGGTAATGCAGGCAACGATTCCATTCATGGCGGCAGCGCGAGTAATTTCCTTCAAGGCGGACAGGGAAATGATACGATTACCGGCGGCAGCGGGTTCAATACCATATACGGCAATGCCGGGAATGACAGCCTGGTGGCCGGAAATAACGGCGATTTCCTGCATGGCGGCGCAGGGGATGATACTATTCAGGGCGGCGCGGGACGCGATACCATCCATGGCGGCCAGGGCAATGACAGCATAACCGGCGGCTCCGGTAATGCTCTTATATATGGCGATTTGGGCAGTGATACCATAGTTGGCGGCGCCGGCCAGAATACCATTTACGGCGGCGCCGGCGGCGGCAGCATCACCGGCGGTTCCGGCAGTGATTTAATCATTGGCGGCGTGGGGGGAACCACTATCCATGCAGGCGGCGGCTTCGATACCATCACCGGCGGCGCCGGCAATGACAGCATAGTCGGCGGAAAAGTCGGCGATTCGATAAAGGGCGGGCCCGGCAATGATACCCTGGTTGGCGGCCTCGGGAATGATACGATTTTCGCCGGTATGGGAAATGATTCCATCGCGGCGGGCAGCGGAAACGATTCCTTGTCCGGCGGCATCGGCAATAATACGCTGGAAGCCGGTGCGGGTAGTGATACCATGATGTGCGGCGGCTCCGGGAAAAATGTTTATGTATTCGATAAAACCCTTACTCCCGATGGTGTGAATGATGTTATTTCGGATTTCGTGGTGGGAGCCGATAAAATCCGGCTATTGCATTTCACCAACGGCCCGGAAATCGTCACCGACGCCAGCACCGGGAATGCCGTAATAATCATGGGGAACGGACTGCACATCACCCTAACCGGCGTAAGCGCCTCCAGCCTTTCCAATAATGATTTCTTGTTTGTTTAGGGCCCGAAGTTAGCCGGGCTCGCATCATCCGGGAGGGGCCATGCACGAAAAGTCACAGTCAATCCTTACCATATTCTTCTAATGCCGTTTTAAGTTCTGGTTTTGTTCAGCGGCTTCGCGGCATATAGATTCGCTAAAAAAAGCGTACGTACGCTTTTTTTAGCGATGAATTCCACATATGAAATCAATTCCGCATATATTGCACAAAAACACGTACGTACGCTTTTTGAGCGGCCAGCCGAATGGGGAGCATCTAAAAACTTTAGAACCGGACAGCGCCGTTCCTAATAGCAATGCCGATTATAATCCTGGTATTTTGCCTTCCGACTATACGATACAGGGTCTTGAGAAAAAGCGTACGTACGCTTTTTGGGCTGCCAGCCGAATTGGAGTACCTAAAACCATAGAACCGAACAGCTCACCACCCTGATTTTCCAAAAGGAGGAAACCATGCCTACTTTCCCCTCCCCCTTTCTTTAAGGGGGAGGGTGAGGCGAGGGGGTTCTAGCGGCATATTCTAAAGCTTGAATTTGCCTCACCTCCCCCCTCGCCTCACCCTCCCCCGAAGTCGGGGGGAGGGGAAAGTGGCGGATTTCCTGCCTTCTTTAAAATCTGTCGGGTGGTAAGACCGAACAGCCCTGTTTCTAATACCCGGGCTGCTGTGGTTCCGGTATTTTTATCTTCCGGATGCGGCCCTAATAAAAAGCGTATATATTCTCACCACCCAACAAAAATTTGAGAATGTGGAAAACTCTCGCCTTCTTTGCCTCCTTCTTTAAGGAGCCTGGTGGCCCTAGCCGCGGAAGTCTTGGCGAAAGGGGAGAGGTTAACCTGCCATAATTACAGATCTTTCCCCCAAATTTAGAAAAATTAGTGAAAAAATTTAATAAAATGCGTTTTAAATGCGTTTTGTTAACCTTTTATTAACCTTTTGCGGTTATTCTATCTCTTATGGATAACAGAAATCCAGGAATTACTAGGAGTTAAGGAGAGTTGGTTTTTAGTATCCGGGATTTTAGATAAATTTTAATTTTATTTTATAGGAGAGAAAAATGAGTTTCAAAATTTTAATTATGTGGGCTTTATATAGTATTTCGGCTTTCGGATATTCATTCAGCGCCCTGGGCAACCGCTACCTGGTTTTACTCAGCACTTTATATGCCGTATGCAATTTGATGATGCTGACCGTGCTCTATATCAAACGCACCCGCACCGCCCGTTTCCTAAACGGCATGAATCCGCAGAAAGCGAAAGTGCTTTAATTGGTTGATTAAGGTTAGTTAAAGCTTCTAATATTATTAATATTAGAAGCTTTTTTATTGGTTAAAACATGAACTGGATAAGCATTTCAGGAATTTTCGTATTGATATGGTGGATAGTGCTTTTCACCATGCTGCCGCTATGGGTGAAAAAGCCCAGTAAACCTGAACCGGGAACCAGCAAAGGCGCGCCGGAGGAAGCTTATATGTTAAGGAAAATGCTGATAACCACCCTCATCGCCGGGATTTTAACCGGGTTGATTTATATGCTGGTGCATTATGGCGTGCTAAGTTTTGATTTTGTTTATAGGCAGTGAAATCGTTATCAAGCCACTTTCACACCCGCTGCTTTCGCCGAATCCAACTCCTTCATTATCGCATCACCCATCTCACTACACCCAAGCTTCTTCATTCCCGGCTGCATAATGTCAGCAGTGCGCAGGTCCTTGGCGAGGACGGATTTTATGGCGGTTTCCACCATATCGGCTTCCGCCATGAGTGAGAATGAATAGCGCAGCATCATTACCAAGCTGAGGATGGTGGCAATTGGATTCGCTATATCCTTTCCGGCAATATCCGGCGCGCTGCCATGCACTGGCTCGTAGAGCGCGTTACATTTTCCGGTATCCTTCGCTCCTAGCGAGGCCGAGGGTAGCATGCCGAGGGAGCCGGTCAGCATTGCCGCGCAATCGGATAATATATCGCCGAAAACATTGGTAGTGACCATCACATCGAACTGTTTGGGGTTCCGCACCAATTGCATCGCCGCATTATCGACATACATATGGCTGAGCTCGATTTCCGGATATTCCTCATCGCCGATTTTCTGCACTTCCTGCCGCCACATTTCGGTGGCTTCCAACACATTTGCCTTATCGACCGAGCATAATTTCCCGCCGCGTTTTTTCGCCAAATCGAATGCCACCCGCGCAATCCGCTGCACTTCGGGAGAAGTATAAACGAGAGTGTTGACGCCCCGCCTGGTGCCGTCCGGCAATGTCTCAACACCGCGCGGAGTGCCAAAATATAAATCCCCGGTGAGCTCGCGCACGATTAATATATCCAGCCCGGCCACGATTTCCCGCTTCAATGTGGAGGCATCCGCCAATTCATCGAAAACTATCGCCGGACGCAAATTCGCGAATAATTCCAGCTCTTTCCTAATACCAAGGAGCCCACGCTCCGGCCGCGCCGAATAATCCAGCCCTTCCCACTTCGGGCCACCGACAGCGCCAAGCAATATCGCATCGGATTTTATCGCTTTTTCCAATGTTTCCTTCGGAAACGGAGTGCCATGCGCATCATAAGCCGCGCCGCCAAGTAATGCTTCATCGAGAACAAAACCGGTATTACGGTTATTATTCAGCCAATCGATGATTTTGCGCGCTTCACGGCAAACTTCAGTGCCAATGCCATCGCCGGGAAGAAGGAGGATTTTTCTGGTCATGTTTTTCCTTTATATGATGTTTGGTATATCCCGATAGCTGCTCAATATGCGGAGAATTTCAATCGGCTTGGTATCGGGATTATAGATTATAAGATAGCTATGGATATTCCAAAAACGTAGGGATTTTTTGGTGAGGTCGGCGCGTAAATGTCCTATGAACGGGTTATCGCCTAGAATGACAAAAGCCCGGCGGAGATCATCTTCCACCTGAATTGCAGCTTCTACATTATCACGTGCTATATATGCCCAGATTTCATCAAGGTCAAATTTTGCCCTGGAGACTAATTTATAATTAGCCATTAATTACTATGCTTCTTTAAGAAGTTTTTACGGCGCTCAGCAATATGAGCGTCTAATTCCTCTGCCGAAATAAACTCTCCCCGCGCCGCCTCGTCCAGGCCAATTTGAATTTCCTCATTCAACTTCTTAATACGCATCTGGCGAATCATATCCTGTTCATCCAGCAGGCGCAGGGCTTCGCGTATAACTTCGTTCGCCGAATTATACATGCCGCTGCTCACCTTGGCATTTACGAAATTTTCAAGTTCCTGGTTTATGTAAATAGCCATGATTATCCCCTCAAATATCCTGTAATTATAGCCATAGCAATAAAGATTGGCAATTTTTTGTTATTATTTTGTTATTATATAGAGGCCATTTATGAACTACACCCTATCATCTAGACCACTAATGGGGGTAATTTAAGGTCCGTTTCACCCAATGCCTGAGCTACTTCTTGCACCAGCATTGGGTTAGTTGATATGGGGTATTATATTCTTTTTCCTCGGGAAGCGGACAATTAACATATCCCGCATTTTGCATTAATGTGGGCTGAATCACTGTTTTTATGCTTTCAAGCCAGAATTTGGCATCTTGCAGTTTCGCATCTTTCCCCATCTGAGCAGTTAATAAGTCTGAAATAAATACCGCGCGTGTCGGTACGTCCGAAAAAATAATATGTCTCCACCAATCTGATGGCTTCTCAGCTATTGATAATAAGATATGGGTATGGTCTAATTTGTCCGCTTCGGTTTCCGGCAATGTTAAAGCGCCAGCTCCCAAGCAGACTTTAGGTGCGTTTTTATCGTCCACTAGTATATTCCATGGAGTGCAGAGGAAACGCACATTTGTCCGCGTTTTATTATTTATATTATAATTTCCGGGCGTGTATATTTCCATCCCAGGGTCATCTCCAATTCCTTCGCATTGCAATTGAACAGAAGGGGCTCCTTGGTTAGGATTCAAAGTCTGAGGATATTTAATTGATCCTATCCATTGGTCATAATTATTATATACCTCCTGATTTATATCATAAGTGGGGACCCTCATAAATATCCACTGATAATCCCGAGTTTTTTGTTTAAGTAAAAAACTTATTTCCAGCCCAATGGGTGCTTTTAATCCCGGCAATATTATTGGGCGTTCATGGTAATCAGATATTTCGATATTTTGATGGGCTTTAGCAACCTTGGCTTTAAAAGTGGAATCACTGTTATCAGGAGGGGTACTAAATTTAATTACAACAAATAGCAATAGAATGGCCAAAACAAAAAGTGCCACAACACCTATAAGGACCCATTTTATGATTTTCTTCATTACTATTTACTGACACAATTCCTGATTGGAGTCACCTAACATTACTATAATTACAGGGTTGTTCAATTCTATAGTTTCATCTTACCACCTTGTCTGTCAGG
>Ga0206957_1046_pt1 | contig 33886 bp, 17 predicted proteins | sample Alteio_BWOrgHeat_32_FD_152975 | JGI IMG/M metagenome (GOLD analysis project Ga0206957, IMG submission 152975) | Enriched cells from forest soil in Barre Woods Harvard Forest LTER site, Petersham, Massachusetts, United States -... | ecosystem: Environmental > Terrestrial > Soil > Temperate forest >...
GGAATATCGGAACCAACTCCATAGTGAGGTTCCTTCTTTTTTCATTGATCCGCTTTGCAAATTCCACTAACTGAAGGTCCCAGACTTCAAGGGAATCTTTAACAAAACGACCAGTCTCTGCAAAACGTTTTAAAAGCGCATTACGCTGTGATACAATGCGGTTATAATTGATCAAATCTTCCAGGTAAATCCTGTCGAACTGAGATATTACGCTGTCTAAAAACCGCCTTCTGCTTTCGCTGCCTTCGTTGATAAGATCAGTGTCCGCAGGAGAAATCATTACCAAGGGGAAAAGGCCTATATGGTCAGCGAGACGATCATATTCTGTTTTATTACGCTTGAATAACTTCTTCTGGCTTCTTTTCAGCCCGCAATAAATGTCTTCCTGGCGATCATCCAGTTCAAACGCACCCTGGATTACAAAAAACGGTGCTTCGTGTCTTATATTCTGACTATCAATAGGATTAAAATAACTTTTACAGAAAGAAAGGTAATGGATCGCATCCAGTAAATTCGTTTTCCCCTCTCCGTTAGTACCCGTAAAACAGTTAATACCGGAACAAAATTCCAGCTGGGTTTCACCGTAATTTTTGAAATTAATGAGGGAAAGTGATTTGAGATACATTTAGGGTATAAAATTAGGGATTTTAGACGACCAAAAGGGTAATGTTGAAAACAATTACAGGATTCAAAAAAAAGCTTATTTTTGCACCTCAACAAATTAAATTATGGCAGAAGAAATTAAAGACGAACCTATTATTGATGTTCAGGAAGCATACAGCAAAACAGAACAATATATAGAGGAAAATAAAAAAAGTCTTACCATTATAGTAGGCGCTATCGTTGCGGTAGTAGCTATCTTTTTAGCTTGGAAATACTGGTATGTAGCCGGTCAGGAAAAAGAAGCACAAAAAGACCTTTTCACTGCTGAAAGCTATTTCGAAAAAGATTCCCTTAATAAAGCCATTGATGGGCTGTCTGGTATTGTTGATCAGTACGGTGTAACCCCTTCAGGTAACCTCGCTGAATATTATCTTGGCATTAGTTATATGAAAAAAGGTGAATATGAAAAAGCAATAGAACACCTCAAGGAATTTGATTCCAACGATCAGATGGTTGCCCCTATTGCTATCGGCTCTATCGGTGACTGCTATGTTGAATTAAACAAAGTTGAAGATGGAATTACTTATTACTTAAAAGCGGCAGAACAAAGCAAAAACAAGTTCACCAGTCCTATGTACCTTAAAAAAGCCGGACTTGCTTACGAAAGCCTTAATAATTATAAAGATGCCGTTAAGGTTTATCAGCGTATAAAAACAGACTACGATAAATCAACTGAAGGCAGGGACATTGAAAGATATCTTGCACGCGCCAGGACTTTAGCGGGAGAATAAAAGTTATTTATTATTGAGTTAACAGGTTATTAACAGGGTTGCTATATCTTTAACCATATTGACTGAATAACATAATAACTTAATAGACAATCCTAAATGGCTTCCAATCAAAAAAACCTTTCCGACTTTTCGGGTTCAACTTCTATTCCAAGTGCTAAAAGCATACGGTTTGGAATTGTTGTTTCTGAATGGAATGCAGAAATCACACAGGCCTTATACGGAGGCGCATTAAAGACTTTGTTTGCCAACGGAGCTGTTGTAAAGAATATTAAAACAATTAAAGTACCTGGCAGCTTTGAATTAACATTAGGCGCCCAGTTGCTGGCCAGAAGAAAGGATATAGATGCCGTTATTTGTCTGGGATGCGTGATACAGGGAGAAACCAAACATTTTGAATTTATATGCCAGGCTGTTGCAACTGGTATAACAGATTTAAATATAAAGTTCAACAAACCGGTTATTTTTGGTGTGTTGACAACGAATAATATGCAGCAGGCACAGGACAGATGTGGTGGAAAGCATGGTAACAAAGGTGATGAGGCGGCAGTGACAGCAATAAAAATGGCCTCCCTGAATAAAATAAAGATAAAAGCATAGTTTTTTTTCAGCAAATTGCCGTCCGTACAATTCTTTTTTTACCTTTGTCGCCCACTTCAGGAGAAGTGGGTGAGTGGCTGAAACCAACAGTTTGCTAAACTGTCGTACGGGTTAAACTGTACCGGGGGTTCGAATCCCCCCTTCTCCGCTGAAATGTTCTTTAAAAAATTTTAGTTCGGGATGTAGTCCCGCTGAAAAGCGGGATAAACTCCGCAAACTGTTTTAATAGTTTCGGGATGTAGCGTAGTCCGGTCATCGCGCCTGGTTTGGGACCAGGAGGTCGCAGGTTCGAATCCTGCCATCCCGACTTCAAAGCCTGTAGAATATTTTCTACGGGCTTTTTTATTTTATATATAAGATGCCGATTTTGTATAACCACCTATAAACATTATTTTTGCAACCCTAATTTGATTCCGTAGCTCAGCTGGATAGAGCAACTGCCTTCTAAGCAGTAGGTCCCGAGTTCGAATCCCGGCGGAATCACTAAAGAAAATCAAGCCTTTCAGAACACGATCCTGAAAGGCTTTTTCATTGGATAGATGGTTTTGTTTTTGTCTTCCCGAAGTCCTGTTTGAGGAGTTATTTTATAGTAAAAAATACACTCAGAATGCTATATTTGTACACCTTCAACCCATTGTTATGAAACGCATCTCTTTAACCTCGTTTTCTCTTGCGACCGCATTTATTGCTGCGGTATTTTTTTATTCCTGCAAGAGCAATAAAAAAGCCGCTGCAAAAGGCAATGTAACTATACATATTTCATCTGATCCGGAAATGTTAAATCCGCTTTGCTATACAGATGCGCATGCAGCGTATATCATGCGTTTTATGTTCCAGAGTCTTTTGGATATTGATTATAAAACGCTCGAACCTGTACCCGTATTGGCCGAAAGTAAACCTACTATGGAAAAAACCCAGGATGGAAAATTAAAGTTTACTTACAAAATTCGTCCGGAAGCAAAATGGGACAATGGGACTCCCATTACTGCAAAGGATATTGAATTTACACTCAAAGCGATAAAAAATCCGAAAGTAAATAATCCCCAGGTGAAACCTGGCTATGAACATCTGACTGATTTTATTTATGATGAGAAGGATCCTTTGAAGTTCACTATCGTATTTGATGCAACATTCTTTCTCGCTGAAATGGAAAGCGGTGACTATACTGTAATACCTGAATATTTTTATGACCCCAAAGGCTTGATGAAAGGCTTTACCATTAAGCAACTCAATGAAGACAAAGAACTGGCGAATGATCCAAAAATAAATGAATTTGCAACCGACTTTAACTCTGAAAAACGCATGCGTGAAAAGTCATCCATTCAGGGAAGCGGCCCCTACCAATTGGATGAATGGACAACCGGTCAGCGGGTTGTTTTGAAAAGAAAAGAAAACTGGTGGGGAGATAAATTCAAAGGAACAAATATGTTTTTTGACGCAAATCCAGCTAAACTCACTTATAAAGTAATCAATGACCAGACCAGCGCTTTGGTTGCATTGAAAGCAGGTGACCTGGATTTAATGGCAACAATAAAAGCCAAAGATTTTTCCGAACTGGTCAAGTCTGATAAGTTCAAAGAAAAATTTAATTTGTACACACCAATGGCACTCGTTTATACTTTCATCGGGCTCAATAATAAACGTCCGTTTTTTTCAGACAGGAGAACGCGTGAGGCAATTGCACACCTCGTTGACATTAACAAAATGATTCAGACAATTCACTATGGATATGCACAAGCTACAATCGGACCTATTCATCCGTCTAAAGCTAAAATGTATAACAACGATATAAAACCATATGACTATAATATTGAGAAAGCAAAACAGTTACTGACAGAATCCGGATGGAAAGACAGCAATGGTGATGGCACAATAGATAAAACAATTGACGGAAAACATACTGAGTTTATCGTTGATTACACATACAATGCAGGCAATGATTCCCGTAAGCAAACGGGCTTACTTTTACAAGAAGAGGCGAGAAAAGTCGGGATACAAATTAATATTGTTGCACAGGAGTGGTCAGTTTACCTTGAAAACTGCAAGAAGCATAATTTCGATATTAACTTTGGAGGATGGGTTGCGCCTCCTGTTTTACCTGATCTTAAACAACTGTATCATTCAGAATCTGCTTTGAACGGTGGATCCAATTTCAGTAGTTTCGGAACACCTGAATCCGATGCTTTACTGGATTCTATTCGTGTTGAATTAAATGAAGACAAGCGCAATGCCATGTATAAAAAACTTCAACAGATCATACATGACGATGCAACTTATATCTTTTTAACGATTCAGAACGAACGCATGGCAATCAGTAAACGCTTTTCAAATGCTGAACCTTCAGTGGTTCGTCCGGGATATTACGAAGCCGGCTTTACCGTTAATGATGAAGTTGCAAAATAAACTTCTATGCTGAAATACATAGCGAAAAGGTTTCTGATCTTTATTCCAACCCTGATTGCTATTTCTCTTATTACGTTTGTTGTAAGTATTAACGCGCCTGGAGATCCCGTTGAGTCTATGCTCAATAAAAATTCGGGTGAAGGACAACTTTCTGATAAACAAGCTGGAGAATCCGCTTATATTGAACTACGCCATCAGCTTGGCTTTGATCTTCCCGTATTTTATTTCTCCATCAGTAATGCAGCTACCTGCGATACGCTTTACAAAATCCAGAATATCAGTCAACGCGCGATACTGGAAAGAATAATATACCAGCATGGTAATTCAGCGGATGTGCTTCAGTATTATTCCTCACTCAAATTACTCGAAACTGATCTGTATAAATTACCTAAAAATGATTCGATAAATCCTTCTCTCAGCAAAGTAAAAGAACAACTTAACCTATTGTTTAATACATATGATAGCACAGAAATAAAATCAAGGTTAAATACAATCTATGGTTATTTCGAAAAGAATGAACTTATGAAACCCGCATTCCGGCAATTTCAGAATGCGAATAATAATTATGCTGTACTTCTGAGAAATCAAAAAACATGGAAACGTTTTGTACCGGTATTTTACTGGCATGGTATAGCAAACCAGTATCATCGCTGGCTGTTGGGAAATGCACCTTGGTTTGGTGAAATGCAAATCGGACAAAGCAAGGGTTTTATCAGGGGAGATTTCGGAATTTCGTATCAGGATAAACGCCCGGTTTCTTCTGTTGTATGGAGTGCCATGGGCTGGACCGTTACAATGAGTATCCTCTCTATGTTGCTTGCTTATTTAATTGCTATTCCGCTCGGTGTAATATCAGCAGTAGATAAAGGCTCCCTGAAAGAAAAAAGTATTACCACTACCCTCTTTATGCTTTATTCGCTTCCTAATTTCTGGATCTCCACACTCGCTGTCATTTTTTTATGCGGCGGAGACTGGCTTGCCATTTTTCCTTCGCCAGGAGCCGATCCCCCTTCAGCAGATGCATCTACGTTTGAGTGGCTAACAGATACAGCATACAAATTAGTGTTGCCACTTATTTGCTGGACCTATGGATCACTTGCATTTATTTCAAGACAAATGCGCGGAGGAATGTTAAACGTTTTAGGACAGGATTTCATCCGTACTGCGCGGGCAAAGGGCCTGAATGAAAGGCAGGTCGTATGGAAACATGCATTCCGCAATTCATTGATTCCTATTATAACACTGTTTGCAAATGTATTTCCGCTTGCAATAGCCGGTTCTTTTGTTATTGAGTTTATTTTTTCAATTCCGGGGATGGGAAAAGTAAGCCTGGAAGCTTTAATGGCGCGCAATTACCCGGTTATTTTTACAGTGATGATGTTTACCGCAATACTTACGCTCATTGGTAATTTAGTGGCGGATGTATTATATGCATTTGTTGATCCACGGATTTCATTCACTAAAAAACAATCGTAATGATACCCGGAAAAGTGCAAAATATAATTCAGAAAGAAGGAGTCTGGGAAAATGTAAAAAAACAATTCCGGAAAAATAAACTGGCTGTTTATTCCTGGAGATTTATTTTGTTTATGCTGATCATTGCATTGCTGGCCGATTTCCTTGCAAATGAGAAACCACTTGTTTGTAAGTATAAGGGCTCGACTTATTTTCCTGTCTTTCGTTCTTATTTAGTAGATCTTGAACTGGTAAAATGGAATGAAGGATTTCAGAGTTCAGAATGGAAAAAATTGGATTACGATTGGGCAGTCTTCCCTCCTATTCCTTATTTACCCAAAAACATAGATGACAAAAACATTCATTCGGTAAGTCCTTTTGGAGAACAAAACGTTCCGTCAAAACACTGGAAACACTGGATGGGAACGGATGAGCTTGGTCATGACGTTCTTGCCGCAATGATCCATGGAACACGGATTGCGTTGTTTGTCGGACTTGTATCCATGAGCATCGCATCCTTTATTGGAATACTATTAGGCTCACTCGCAGGCTATTTTGGCGATGACAAATTAAAAATGACCCGCATTCGCTTAGTGTTCAACATCGTATTTATTTTCTTCGCATTGTTTTATGGATTTGGTTCACGCAGTTATATTCTGGGTGATGCTTTGGCAAAATCATTCTTCAGTTTTATAGCACAACTTATTTTCAGCCTCATCATTATATTCTTCCTTATTGTTATAGGAAATTTAATATCCAGACCATTTGAAAAAATTCCAATCCTGTCAAAAAAAATAAACATTCCAATTGACATGATGATCTCCCGTTTTATTGAGATCATGATTTCTATTCCCACTTTATTCCTCATTATTTCTATTGTTGCAATTGCAAAGCCTTCTTTATTCCTGGTGATGATCATTATCGGATTGACATCCTGGACGGGCATCGCGCGCTTCATCCGCGCAGAATTACTAAAAGTTAAACACCTGGAATACATTGAAGCTGCACACGCACTCGGCTTTTCAGAACGCAGAACTATTTTCAGACATGCGATACCTAATGCTTTATCACCTGTTTTAATTTCTATTGCATTCGGAATTGCCAGCGCTATTTTAATTGAATCGACTTTATCATTTCTGGGTATTGGCGTACCGGCAGAAACACTTACCTGGGGCGCATTGCTCGCAGAAGCCCGTCAGTCCCCTACTGCGTGGTGGATGGCTATTTGTCCGGGACTAGCCATATTCCTGACTGTAACAGTTTATAACCTGGTTGGAGAAGGATTAACGGATGCTTTGGATCCGAGACTAAGAAAGTAGTTAATTATAGATCTGGATTTTATTATACAATATTGGCCTCAGGCATTTCGTTAGTAACCTATCGACTTTACATATGTATATGAATCGTTCATTTTTATCAATATTACTTTTTACATTAATCATTTTAAATTCAAGCGCACAAAATATAGATAGTACAATATTTTCTGATATTGAGAATACAAATTGGAAACGAAGATTTTATAATACTGCCGATTCATTAGAACACATTTCCGATTCTATAAGAGAACTTCGTCAATCTAATCTGGAAAAGCATGTTTTAAGTTTAAAAAACAACTACTCTTCCCTTAACGAACTTTCAAGAGATTTATTAAAACCAGCAATAAATGACTCCGAAAAGATCTGGCTTATCTTCCGGTGGATTACAAACAATATTGCATATGATTGCGAAGAATACCATAAAACCGACCTTACATATAAACAGGAAGTATTTTATGACCCCAGGCATAATCATTTTAAAAACATTGATTCTTTAAATGGAGTTAATACTTTTAAAAAACGTAAAGGTGTTTGCGAGGATTATGCGGACCTTTTTAAAACGCTTTGTGATATCAATCATTTGACTTGTGAAAAAATTGATGGGTATACAGAAAAGGGCAAGGACGTAAGTCGGAAAAGTAAAGAAAACTTATCAAGTAATCATGCATGGAACATTGTTCAGATACATACTCTCTGGTACATGATTGATGCCACATGGGCAAGCGGATATGCCGATCAAAATGTAACTGTATTTACAAAACACTTTCAGCCTGATTATTATTTAACTCCAATCAATGAAGGGTATCCAGACCATTGTGCAAACAAAAGTAGACTTAAAAAATTAGGCCTTTAAGCTGCAATAATCAAAACAAATCCCAAACAATACTTTCAAACCCGATATACATTGAACCTTCCTGCACTTCAACCGGATACGTATTGACATAATCCCCCACCCCACTTTTTGCACGTCCTGTTTTCAGATCAAAACGGTAACGATGAACAGGACAAATAACTGTATCATCTTCTGTACACCAACCGGTTCCCAATGAAGCGCCATTGTGCGGACATTTATCAGCAACGGCATAAAAGCCTGATGCAGTATGCGCAACACAGATTTTTTTGTTGTTTACAAATACGGTGGTTACTTTGTTAAGCGGCACACGGGTTTCAGCAGCTTCAACCGTCTCGAATAATTTGTGCCAGGTAATTTTTTTCTTGAAGAGGGCCACGTATTTAAATTTAATTTACCACGAATTTTACGAATTTAGTTTATGTTAATTCGTAAAATTCGTGGAATTGGTGGCTAAGCTTTAACGCTCAAAAAACTACTGATATTTTTTTCAATACGCTTTAGCACATCATCGGCATTTGCACGGACAAATTTTTCTCCGATAATATTTTCGTAAAGTTCGATGTAACGTTCAGAAACAGAGTTTACATACTCATCCGACATAACCGGCACATTTTGTCCGTCTTTTCCCTGAAAGCCATTCTCGATCAGCCACTGGCGCACAAACTCTTTCGACAATTGTTTTTGCCCTTCACCTTTTTGCTGACGGGCTTCATAACCTTCTTTGTAGAAATAACGTGATGAATCAGGTGTATGAATCTCATCGATCAGGTAAATTTTTCCATCCTTTTTCCCGAATTCATATTTAGTATCAACCAGGATCAAGCCTTTATCCGCAGCCATTTCTGTCCCACGCTGGAATAAAGCGCGTGTATATTTCTCTAGTTGTTCGTAATCTTCTTTGGAAACAATTCCCTGTTTGAGAATTTCTTCTTTTGAAATATCTTCATCATGTCCAACAGATGCTTTTGTTGTTGGCGTAATGATCGGCTGAGGGAATTTATCATTCTCCTTTAACCCTTCCGGAAGTGTAACTCCGCACAATGAACGTTTTCCTGATGAATATTCTCTCCATGCATGCCCTGACATATAGCCACGGATGACCATTTCCACTTTGAATGGTTCACACAAATGTCCTACAGTCACCATTGGATCTGGGGTATTGATCACCCAGTTCGGAACGATATCTGATGTCGCTTTTAAAAATTTTGCGGCGATCTGATTCAGGACTTGTCCTTTATAAGGAATACCACGCGGCAACACCACATCAAATGCGGAAATGCGGTCACTTACGACCATTACCAGGTATTGATCATCAATATTATATACATCACGTACTTTCCCTTTGTAAAAGCTCTTCTGGCCGGGAAATTTGAAATTGGTTTCTACTACTGCTTTCATTGGTAAGTTGAGTTATGGGTTATTAGTTATAAAGATATTCATTTACTGATTTATGAGCTTAATTTTTCTTTATCGTAAACAGATAAAATTTTCTTGACTAATTTATGACGTAAAACATCTCCTTCATCCAGGTAAACAAAATCAATTCCTTCCACACCTTTTAAAACGCGCAGGGCTTGCAATAATCCTGATGGCTGTGTTCTTGGAAGATCGATCTGCGTGAGATCGCCAGTGATCACGAATTTAGCTGTCGCACCCATACGGGTCAGAAACATTTTTAACTGACTTTCTGTTGCGTTTTGCGCTTCATCTAAAATGACAAAAGCATTATCCAATGTACGTCCGCGCATAAAAGCCAGGGGCGCAATTTGGATCACATGATTCTCCAGGTAAAACTTCAATTTTTCAGGTGGAACCATGTCATATAAGGCATCATACAAAGGCTGAAGGTATGGATCCAGTTTTTCTTTGAGATCTCCGGGTAAAAACCCAAGGTGTTCACCAGCTTCAACAGCGGGACGACATAAAATTATTTTCTTGATTTCCTTATCACGCAATGCTTTTACAGCAAGGGCTACAGCCGTGTATGTCTTTCCAGTTCCTGCAGGACCGATAGCAAACAGCATATCATTTTTAATGCAGGATTCTTTCATACGGAGCTGATTGGGAGTGCGGGCTTTTACAACTATTCCATTATTGCCAAATACAATAATATCACTACCCTCTTCTGTCGACATGGAAACTTGTCTTGATGTACCGCCGGTAAGAATCTGTTCAACCATATTCTCGCTGATTGTACCAGTCTTGGTAACCCTTTCAAGCAATAGGTTCATGATCATTTCAAACTGGTGGACTTCTTCATCTTCTCCGGTAAAACGAATTTTATCTCCGCGCGCTACTATTTTCAATTTAGGAAAACGCTTTTTGATCAGATCCAGGTTAGAGTCATTCACTCCATAAATCTGGATAGGATCGATATCAAATATTTCAATTATTTTTTCAGCCAAAATCGGTTAGTTAATTTTACTTAATTTTATACCGCTTTAATGTCGGTTTATACAGTGCAAAATAATTATTTTTTTGCGATTAATCCGAAATTTAAACGGTTTAAGAACTAACAATGCCTATAATAACACTAACAACGGATCTGGGTCTTAAGGACTATTACGTAAGTGCCGTTAAAGGCTCTATTCTGGGTCAGTTACCCAATGTTACCATTGTAGATATAAGCCACCAGATCCCTTCATTTAATATTCAGGAGGCTGCTTATGTTTTAAAGAATAGTTATCCGAGTTTTCCGGAAGGAACCGTGCATATTATAGGTGTTAATGCTGAATCTTCAGCGCAAACTCCACATATTGGAATACTTGTGAGTGGCCAATATTTTATTGGCGCAGATAATGGAATTTTTTCCTTGTTGTTTGATAAAGTTCCTGATAAAATAGTTGAACTGACCATTTCTCATGATAGTCAAAATCCGACTTTTCCAACCAGGGATATTTTTGCAAAAGCAGCTTGTCATCTTGCCCGTGGCGGAACACTTGATTTAATAGGTACTCCGAAACCAGGAGTGAATGAACGCATTATGTTCAGACCGGTAACTGTAGGCGATAATTTGCGCGGAAGTATTATTTATATTGATTCCTACAACAACGTTGTGACAAACATTACTCAAAGTCTTGTGAAGGAAGTTGGTAAAGGAAGGGATTTCAATATTCGTTTTGGCAGCCACGAAATTGAAAAATTAAGCAAGACGTATAACGATGTGGTTGAAGGAGAAATCCTCGCCATGTTTAATGCGGCAGGACATTTGGAAATAGCGATGAACCGCGGAAAGGCCAGCCAACTGTTGAATTTACACATGGGTGATACAATAACATTGCTTTTCCAATGATTATACGAATTGTAAAAATGACCTTTGATCCGGAAAAAGTAAATGATTTCCTGAAGGTATTTGAAGAGTCGAAAAATAAAATCCGCAATTTTGAAGGCTGCACTCACCTGGATTTACTACAGGATATTGATCATAAAAACATTTACTTTACTTATAGCCATTGGCATAGCCCGGAGCATCTGCATAACTACCGGTATTCTGAATTATTTATTTCCACCTGGGCGAAAACAAAAAATTTATTTTCCGGTAAACCCGAAGCGTGGAGTTTGACGATAGCCTCAAAAAATTAACCACTTAGCGCATTACAGACACTAAAAAATAACTAAGACTCTTTGTGTAAGCCAAGAGATTCTAAAATACTTAGTGATGGAAATATTAAATCAAATCCGAATAAACAGAAGGTGCTTTTTCTCTCAAATTATAATTAGAAGCCATTACTTCGCCATAAGCGCCCGCAGAACGGAGCACTATCAAGTCTCCTCGTTTTGTTTCCGGAAGCTCAACAGCCTTTTGAAAACAATCGGATGATTCACAAACAGGACCAACCACATCATAGTGATTTACGATTGACGAATTACGATTGACGAATGCAGAAATATTTTCGATTTTATGATAAGCCTGGTAAAGAGCTGGACGAATTAAATCATTCATGCCTGCATCAAGGATCGCAAAATTTGTTGCCTTACCTTTTTTAATATACAATACCCGTGAGATAAGACTGCAACATTGAGCCACCACAGAACGACCTAATTCAAAATGAACTTTTTGATTGGGTTTACGTTCGAGAAACTCATCAAATATTTTAAAATAACTTTCGAAATCAGGAATTGATTGTGTGTCGGGTTCATGATAATTAATTCCAAGTCCACCGCCTACATTAATGTGCTCCAGGTAGAAGTTATGATTCTCAAACCATTTCTGGATCTCATTCACCCGGGTACATAAATTTTTGAATGTGCTCAAATCTGTAATAAGTGAACCAATATGGAAATGCGTTCCAACCAACTTCACATTTTTTAACGTACTCAATAACTTAATAACACTATCCATTTCCCACATATTGATCCCGAATTTATTTTCTTCCAGGCCTGTAGTGATATAGTGGTGCGTATTGGCATTCACATTCGGATTAATGCGCAATGCAATGCGTGCTGTTTTATTTTTCTTTGCAGCCAGTTCGTTGATCACCTCTAATTCCTGGGAAGACTCACAATTGAAACAAAAAATATCATTATCCAAACCCAGATTTATCTCCGTATCATTCTTCCCTACTCCGGCAAACACAATGTGATCTGCAGCAAAACCAATCTCAACCGCTTTCTTTACTTCTCCTCCGCTTACACAATCCGCACCCAGGCCAAAACTTTTAATTGTACTCAGTACTCTATCATTGGTATTGGCTTTCATAGCGTAATGAACTACAAATCCATATTTTTTAGATTCAGCAGTCAGCTTTTCCAACGTACGTTTCAACAAGCCCAGATCATAATAATAAAAGGGAGTTTGAACAAATTCTATTTTTTTGACAATATCTTTAGTAAACATCATTTCTTAAATAAAAATAAAATTAAAACTATAGTGAATAGGAAGTGCAGAATATCAACCGAATAAAATACTTCTGATTCATTATTCAATTAAAGACCAAAAAGTCCTTTGTTCAATGCAACCAATGCATTCTTTTTATCGCCGGTGTTTATGAGCAAAGAAATATTATTCTTGCTTCCTCCATAAGAAATCATACGGATGGGAACATTTTTCAACGCGTCAAATACTTTAACAGCATAACCGGGTTTATCTGCAAGAAAATCCCCAACAATACAAATAATCGTTTGTTTGTGCTCCACCGTAACCGTTGCAAACGCACCAATTTCTTCAACAATCGCGTCCAGATTCTTTGCATTGTCAATTGTCAGCGACACTGCAACCTCCGACGTTGTAATCATGTCAATTGGAGTTTTATAACGTTCAAATACTTCAAACACACTGCGTAAAAAACCATAGGCCATCAGCATTCGCCCAGAAACAATATTGATTGCAATAATATCATCTTTTGCGGCAACAGCCTTGATATTATCTCCTGAAGATTTCGCAGAGATCACTGTGCCTTTTGCTTCAGGCTGCATGGTATTTAAAAGACGGACAGGGATATTCCGAAACCGCGCAGGATTTACACAGGTGGGGTGTAAAATTTTTGCACCAAAATAAGCCAACTCAGCAGCTTCATCAAATGACAATTCTGAAACCGGTTTTGTCTTTTCCACAATCCGCGGATCATTGTTGTGCATTCCATCAATATCAGTCCAGATCTGCACCTCATCCGAATAAAGTGCTGCACCGATCAATGTAGCAGTATAATCACTCCCTCCACGTTTTAAATTAGAAATCGCTCCAAACGGATCTCTGCAAATATACCCCTGTGTGATAAATAGTTTTTGTCCGGGATAATTTGCAAGCGTTTTCTGAATATGTTCTTCAATGTATTTCAGGTCAGGTTCATCGTTTTCATCAATCCGCATGAAGTCAAGTGCTGGCAGCAAAGCCGAATCAATTCCATTTTCTTCAAGGAAATAATGAAACAACGCAGTAGAAATTAATTCTCCCTGGGCTAAAATGGCACGTTCATCATTGACCGAAAATTCATCAATCGTAAATGACCTTAAATAATCAAAATGACTTTTAATAAGTTCTTTCCCTTTGTTGATCGTCTTTTCGGTTTTATATAATTCCAGTACGACAGCATCATACTTTTTATTCATCTCATTAATCAGATCTGCAGCTGTAGCATTGTCCTTTTGAAATAATGCTTTGGCAATTTCAACCAAACCATTTGTTGTTCCCGACATTGCTGAAAGAACGACAATCTTAGGCACTCCATCGCTGATCAGCTTTGCTACATTCTTCATCCGGTCAGCAGAACCTACAGAAGTCCCGCCAAATTTTAAAACTCTCATACCAATCTGTTTTTATTTATTTGTTATCGAAGTAAAGTCACATGTCCTTTTTCCACATAGCTATCATCGCCACCGCAATCCGATTTATATTTTATGATCCAGAAATAAGTACCATCTGCAGCTTCAGAACTTCCATGTTTGCCATCCCATCCTTTTTTAGGATCACTTGTATCATACATCTTTATTCCCCAACGGTCGTAGATTTCCATTGTCAGGTCTTTCATGTTTAAAGCAGAGATATCAAACAGATCATTTTTACCATCATTATTCGGAGTAAATACATTCGGAATTTTAGATGCTACGTCTTTCAATCCTACCGTTACATTAACAGTGTCCGCTTTGGTACAACCAGAGTTAGTTACAGCAACCCAATATTTTCCGGATTTATTTACACTGATAACCTGCACTGTATCTCCTGTTGACCACAGGAACTTAGCTCCTGCATTTCCTGCATTCAATGTATAAGGAGGCGGACAAATCATTGTATCATTACCCAGGTTAACATCTGTAACTTTGAAATTAACTTTTACAGTATCAACGCCGGAACAAAATGCATCGGAAACTTTAACGGCATAGGTTCCGGAGGAAGTTACATCAATAGTTTGCGTACTGGCTCCTGTGCTCCATTTGTAATTTAATCCAGGATTTCCGGCATCAAGCGTTTGCGAATCAGAACACAATGAAAGATCAGGTCCAAGATTGACAACGGGTTTTGTTTTCAATGCGATATTGATTGTATCAATATATGTACAACCACCTGCCAATACTTTCACCCAATATTTTCCGGAAGTGCTAACTGTAATGTTGGCTGTTGTTGCTCCCGTACTCCAGGTGTATGTACCCGATAAATTACTTTTAAGTAAATAAGAAGAAGCACAAACTGTTGTATCATTTCCTAATGAATATGCAGATGGTTTAACAATGGTAACATTTATGGTATCAATGTTAGGACCACAACTGCTGGCATTTGATAAAACCTTCACCCAATAAGCCCCAGATGCAGTTACATTAATTTTTTGCGTGGTATCACCTGTACTCCATTGATATTTTCCCCAACCACTGCCTGCATCAAGCGTTAATGCTGACGTACAGATGGTAGTATCCTTACCCAGAAAATTCGGGTTATATAAAAAACTTTCTATAAAAGCAGGCAGTCCAAGACTTGAAGTAAAAAAAGTTAAAGGAAAACCACCGGAAACATAATTGCAGGCTGCACCGGCTGCATTGGGTGTGTTTATGACATCGAGAAAAGTACTTCCGGTATTTGCAACGTATAGCTTTCCATTACTCGCAAGACTGATGGCCCCAAAATTAGCAGAAGGATTAGAAATGATCAGCGTCTTGGATGCAATTATAGCTGCCGCAGATCCTGCGTTCATATCATACTGAAATACATCAGAAGGAAAACAAGCAACATATAATTTGCTGTTATCAGGTGAGAATGCAGCTCCGTACGGGCCGTAATCTGTATTTGATGACGGGTAATTGGAATCCAGTATTGCATTAGAAAGTACGCCTGCTGAATTATCAAAATCGTAAATCTCTACGTTTTTTGCATATATCCAGTCAGCGGCGACAAGTTTTTTTCCATTATAAGACGCCTTCAGATATCCGATAGATTCAAAATGCTGGCCTCCACTCAAATCGTTATGTAATGGTCCTATCGTTGTTATTACAGGTGGCTGAATTCCTGCTGCAGTTATCAGGTATGCATAGTAGGAACTTGTATTCCAGCGATGGGTAATTACCCAAACGTCTTTTCCGTTACAATGTCTTACCGCTGCAATCTTTTCATCGGTGCTATCCAGTAGAATTACATTTTTTGTAGAGTTAATATCTCCCAGTCCACCGTTCAATGTCATATCAACAATTGAATAAGAAAGTCCGGACGAGCCACCGCTATATACAATACCAACCTGGGCAGCAACAGCAAAAACATAGTATAAGTTCGGACTTCCGGGCATTGGCACGACCACACCCGACTCTGTTGATGAGGAATTACCCATTAAACCAAATCCATTTGGCATTTGCGTATTTGTTTTATCCCAAACCTGAATCCCGTTTGTGTAAAAAAGTAAATTACCCGCATTATCACTGATTGCGGCAGATCCTTCACCAGTATTCATTGCGCTTCCGGTAACAACAACGGGACTTCCACTTGAAAAATTCAATGCCGCACCATACCCAAAATACCAGTTGTCCGTTTGTTTTTGACCCAAAGCGCAAAAGCTTAAAAGCAAACCACACAAACCTCCAATAATTTTTTTCATTTTTTCTTTTTATTTAATCGGATAAAAGTAATTATTTGAAAGGAAACAATGAACTACAAAACCATTACTACTCCTTTTTCAGTCATGACTTTGGTTCTTGTACAAACCGACTTGTATTTTATTTCCCATGTATATTCACCTTTTGAGACTTCCTTTCCATTCGCGGTTCCATCCCATTTCTTTTTTTTGTCACTTGTTTCAAACATGACTTTCCCGTGCCTGTTTGTTACTTTCAGGTCAAACCAGGTTATACCGTTTAATATATAATCGAAGCGATCGTTGAATCCTCCGTTATTTGGCTTGAATTCTTTCATTGGTATAAATGCAGGCCCTCCATTCGGAAAAGTTACTTTAACGCTATCTGTTTTAACGCATATGCCATCGGTTACGGTTACAACGTATGTTCCGCTTTTAGTTGCAACATAAACCTGCGTGCTTGCTCCTGTTGACCAACGATACCCCAATCCGGAATTTCCTGCGTCCATGGGATAGATATCGCCGCAAATAATGGTGTCTTTACCAAGTTCAAGTTTTAACGGTTTTCTGAATTTCACACGGATTGTATCTGTAGCTGATTGTCCATTTACACTCACCTGCACCCAATATGTTCCGGACCGGCCAATTGTGATTTTCTGTTTTACTTCACCTGTAGACCATACATATTTTGCACCCGGATTTTTCGCATCAAGCGTGCATGATTTTTCGCAAACCACAGTATCATTGCCCAGATCAACCTTAAGCCGAACGTAATTCAACACAAAAAAATCAGGCAGCCCAAAAGTGCTGTACATTCCTTTCAGGTTAACACCATTGACAATATATCCGCATTGTTTTCCCGGAGCATTCGGGTTGGAAATTACATCCAGGAACTGTCCGAGTTTTGCAACATACATTCTGCCATCCGGTCCCATCTGCATTGCGCCATACCTGGTACTGTCATTTGGAGAAACCATAATTGCAGATTTCGCTATGTCGGAACTCAGCATATTATATTGATAAAGTCCTCTCGAACCTGATTCATAGGAAACATAAAGTTTGCTGTTGTCGGGTGAAAAGCATACGCCATAAGCATTTCCGGGACTTGGCAGTTTAACCGGATTAGAAACAACACCAGTCATGTTATTAAAATCAAACACTTCAATATTATTATTGGGAACATAGCACATGGCAGATGCAAGTTTTTTCCCATCCGGAGATCCTTTCAAATATCCGATTGATTCAGAATTTTTTCCGCTTCCCATATCTTTATGAACCACACCTGCATTTGAGATAACAGGAAGAGAAACACCTTTTTCATCAAACAAATAAGAATAAAAGGCATTTGAATTCCACTGGTGTACAATAACCCACCAGCCCTTTCCGCTTGCATGTTTTACGGCTGTGACTTTTTCTGAAACAGAACCGAGGAGAGATTGATTTTTTACAACCACAACACCCAGACCATTATTTCTGCCCATGTCAATGATAGAATAGCTGAAACCTTTAGGCCCTGCAAATTCATCAACAGTAAATAAATAATAAATTGTTTCTGATCCTGGTTTTTGTAAAATAATGCAGGATTGAGTCGATGAATTAGACCCCCCTAAACCTATTCCGTTTGGCATCATCATGTGTTCTTTATCCCAGACCATGAGACCGTCTGTATAAAAGAGCAAATGACCTTTATTGTCAGATACAGATGCACAACCCTCATTGGTATATAACTCTCCGTCATTTATTGCTTTTGGAGAACCATGACTAAAGTCGAGTGACACACCATTTCCGAAATACCAATGATATGCTTCGCGTTGAGAATAGCCGGAAATAATACGGATCGTAAAAAGGGTAAAAAATAAAGTAGTTTTTAGCACCGACTATTTATTTAAAGATTTTGCAAAGGTAAAATAGTTATAAACAAACGAAACCTTTGTTGAAATCTAGCGTATTCTGTTATTAAGTCGTTTCTATTCCTGTTAGTTATTTTTAAGTAATTCTACTATTTTTTTGCCGAATATTCATTAACTTAGGTAGCATAGATTTCCAACTCCCCCACAATTGTTTTTATCGGAATTTTAGTTTAGCGATTTAATAAAAGAATCCGTATCTTAAAGGTCACAATTTACTTTGAAAAAATTGATGGAGTGACATTTACAAGAAAAATAATTATCTTATTTTCAGCAATTTGCGCAATTTCACTTGTAGCATCGCTTTCTTGTTTTGCCTCAGCTAAAACAAAAATTCACTTTTCCAGATTAGAGCCATTATGTGCATTCTCCTTAACAACTTCCGGAACTAACGTTTCCTGCAGCAGCGGTACCGATGGAACCGTAACAGTTGTAGCCACCGGAGGCAGCGGAAGTTATAGTTACGCATGGAGCGGCACTACGCAAACAACTGCTACAGCAACTGCATTAACAGCCGGCACATATACCGTAACGGTGACAGATAATTCAGGAGGTTGTACCGCAACTGCTACAGTGGCTATAACACAACCTTTACCGATAAGCGTTCCTACAACTAAAACAGATGTTAGCTGCTCCGGCATGACTGATGGTACGGGAACAGCAAATGCCAGCGGCGGAAACGGATCTTATACTTATTCGTGGACAGATGGGCAAACTACGCAAACTGCGGTGGGACTTGCCGTAGGTTCATATATAGTAAAAGTAACAGATATAAAAGGTTGTACTAAAACAGCGCTTGTAACCATCGGAACAAAACCGGCAATCACTGTGGCCATCACTGCCACAAACGTAAGTTGCAGCGGTGGTTCTAACGGCACACTCACTGCTACTCCCACAAACGGAACTGCACCGTTTAATTATACCTGGACCGGCGGATCTGCAACCGCTACAGCAACCGGATTGACACACGGCTCATACACCGTTACCGTTACCGATAGTAAAGGATGTACAGCTACTTCAGTGGCGAGTGTTACGGAGCCGATAGTCTTAAGTGTGACAACATCTCAAACTAATGTATCCTGTAATGGCGGCAATAACGGATCAATAACAGCAACTCCTGCTGGAGGAACTTCAGCTTACAGCTATGCATGGAGCGGAACTGCTCAAACTACGGCGACTGCAAACTCCTTAACCGCTGCCAGCTATACAGTAACAGTTACTGATGCAAATGGCTGTACGGCGACTACTGCAGCAACGGTAACTGAACCAACAGCACTCACACTTACTGCGACATCAACACAAGCGCTTTGTTTCGGAGGAAGCACAGGAACTGTAACGGCTAATCCCGGAGGAGGCGCAGGAGCTTATGTTTATACATGGAGCACAACACCTGTTCAAAATACAGCAACGGCAACGGCTTTAGCTGCCGGTTCTTATACTGTAACAATCAAAGATGCGAACGGTTGTACTAAAACGGCATCTGCCACGGTAGGACAACCAACCGCCTTAACCGCAAGCACTACTGTAACAAACGTATTGTGTTTTGGAGGAAGTACCGGAACTTCAACTGTTACGGGAGTTGGAGGTACGACTATATACACTTATGCGTGGAGTACAACACCAGTTCAAACTACTGCAACAGCAACCGGACTTGCAAACGGTTCTTATACTGTTACAGTGAAGGATGCGAATGGTTGTACTACTACAGCTGCTTCAACCATAACACAACCTACAGCTCTTACTTCAACAAGTTCTGTAACCAATTTATCCTGCAACAGTAAAGGAGACGGGAAAGCCACTGCAAGTCCGGCCGGAGGAACAGCAACATATACTTACGCGTGGAGTTCAACACCTCTTCAGACTTCAGCTACAGCAACGAATCTTCCAGCAGGCGGATATACGGTTACAATTACCGATGCAAACGGATGTACAATCACAAATGCTGTTAACATTACAGAACCACCTCCAGTGATAACAAGTCAATCCGGAAAAAGTGTTTCGTGCGCAGGGGGAAATGATGGTAAAGCATGGGTTACGCCTAACGGATCAAAAGCTCCATATGTTTATGCATGGAATCCCAGCCTGAGTATCAATGATACAATTTTCACATTGTCAGCAGGCAATTATACTGTAACAGTTACGGATGCTGCAGGATGTAAACAATCTACAGTGATTACAATAACTCAACCACCAGTTTTAACAGGAACAGTTGTTGGCGTGAACAGCGGTTGCAGCGGAGTGTCTGATGGTTCTGCAACAATTACTCCTGCCGGGGGAAGCGGAGCTTATACTTACTCCTGGAATACGATACCTTCACAAAACACAGCAACTGCAACAAACTTAGGTCCGGGTACTTTTACTATTAAACTGAGCGATGCCAATGGTTGTGAGTTTTACGCAAACGTTACCATTTCATCTTCTGCCCCACTTCTTATTTTAGCTCCAACGATAACAAAAGAAACGTGTCAGCTGGGCAATGGTAAAGCTTCGATCAGTGTTGTTGGAGGAACAGCTCCGTTAACTTATACATGGGATCCAACCGGACAAACAACTTCAACGGCAGTAAATCTTTCAGCAGGAACTTATACTGTAACTGCAACAGACAGCAAAGGTTGTTCTGCAACAAAAACAGCTGTAGTCACCAATCAATTTACTCCGCCGTCTGGGTTTGCAAGTACAAATAATAATGTAAGCTGTTTTGGTGCAAGCAATGGTAAAGCATCAGTACTTGCTTCATCGGGTACTGCTCCATATGTTTACAACTGGGGACCATCTGGTGGAACAGCAATGACTGCAACCGGTCTTTCTCCGAACACTTATACTGTTACAGTAACTGATGTAAACGGATGTACTGTTACTTCAACAACAATTATAACAGAGCCTGCAGCGATGAACCTGAATCCTGCTTCTACAAACACAACTTGCGGAGCAAGTGTAGGATCAGCAGGTGTTTCACCGAGTGGCGGTACCGCACCTTATACTTATTTATGGTCAAATACAGCAACAGCCAGTACGGTCAATAGTTTGGGAGCCGGATCGTATACGGTAACCGTAACAGATGCAGGCGCCTGCTCTCTTACCAAAACATTTTCTGTGGTTGTCACAAATCCTTTATCAATAACTTCTTCATCAACTAACATCACTTGTAATGGTGCAGCAAATGGAACAGGAACCATTACCGCAAGTGGTGGCAGCGGTTCGTTTAATTATACATGGGCTCCTTCTGGAGGTTCAGCTGCAACCGCAACAGGATTAGGTCCTGGCACATATACAGTAACTGTCAGTGATGCAGGTGCTGCTGCTTGTTCAGGAACCACAACAGTTGTTATAACACAACCCGCTGCGTTAATTGCTCCGCTTATTGTTACCAATATAAGTTGTGCGGGAAGTAACAGCGGACAAGAATCCGTAACACCTTCAGGTGGTGCCGGATCGTACACTTATTTATGGTCGAATGGAGGAGTTACAAATGCTATTACAGGATTAGCTGCTGGACCTTATACAGTAACGGTTACAGATGCTAGTGGATGTACGGTCACAGCAAGTGGTACTGTAACATCGGGTGCTCCGTTGACGGCAATCACGTCAGGTACAAACATAAATTGCTTCGGGCAAAATACCGGACAGGCTGTTGTTACTGCTGGTGGTGGAAGCGGAACATACAGTTACAACTGGTTACCGGGAGGCAGTGTAAGTGCCACTGCAACAAATCTTACGGCGAACACATACACTGTGACTGTCACAGATGGTGGCGGATGTACAAAAACAGCAACTATAAGTATTACTCAACCTCCTGCATTTACGATCAGTACAAGTAAAACAGATGCCAGTTGTGGTTCAACAAACGGAAATGCTACGGCAACACCTGCTGGCGGAGTTCCTGCTTATACTTATGCCTGGACTGGCGGTGGAAATGCCGGGACAATTTCAAACTTAGCTGCCGGAGGATATACTGTTACAGTGAGTGATGCGAATGGCTGTACACAAACATCTGCTGTTACAATTAATATTGCCAATCCATTAAGCGCGACATCAATCAAAACAAATATTACCTGCAATGGAGCTGCTGATGGATCCGGAACAATTACAGCAACAGGCGCGAGTGGTTCATATAATTACAACTGGTCACCTGGAGGATATAATTCGGCAACTGTCAGCAATCTTGGTCCTGCTGTATATACTGTAACCGTGAGCGACGCCGGCAGTGCGGCCTGTTCAACTACGTTAACTATTTCTGTTACCCAACCTCCGGTATTGAATGCAAACATTACCGGCACAGACATTACATGTAACGGAAGCGCGAATGGCCAGGCTTCGTCTAGCCCTACTGGAGGAACAGCGCCTTATACTTATCAGTGGAATACAAGCAGCACCAGTTCTTCTATAACAGGTTTAAGTCCGAGTACGTATTCTGTTACAGTAACAGATGCAAACGGATGTACCAATACTGCTTCCGTACCGATTGTCCAGGGAGCTGCACTCGCAGTTTCCATCAGTTCACAAACAAATGTGAGTTGTTTTGGTTTAGCCAATGGTTCTGCAACAGTCAATGCTGCCGGAGGTACCGGTACACTTACTTATCTGTGGTCGCCAAGCGGAGGAACTGCAGCAAATGCATCCGGACTTCCAGCAAATACATATACAGTAAGCATAAATGACGCGAACGGTTGCGCATCAACAATTGCTGTTACCATTACACAACCCGCCGATATTATTCTTACCCCTGCGACCACAACAGCTACCTGTGGTGTTTCTGACGGTACAGCAACTATTTCTCCTGCCGGAGGAACACCTGGATTCACTTACAACTGGAGCAGCGGTGGAAATACAGCACATGAAACAGGACTTGCTCCGGGTAATTATGTAGTAACTGTGAGTGATGCCAATGGTTGTACTAAAACGCAATCAGCAACAATTGTAGTTGGAAACCCTATTTCATTAATAAGTAGCAAGGCTGATCTTTCGTGCAGCGGTTCGGCGGATGGAATGGCTGGAGTCAGCTCTACAGGTGGAACAGGAACGTATAATTACTTATGGAATCCGGGAGGGTCTACAACAAGTTCGATTAACGGACTTTCTGCAGGAAGCTATACAGTAACCGTAACAGACGCTGTAAACAGCGGATGTACGTCTTCAATCGTTGTAACGGTAAATCAACCAAACCCACTTACAGCAACAGTTGCTTCAACAGACATTACCTGTTTCGGAATGAGCAATGGAACGGTGAATGCAACAATTAACGGAGGTACTCCTGCATACTCTTATACGTGGTCTCCTACTGCGGGCGCGGGTTCCGGCCTTACCGGACTTGGTGCAGGAACTTACTCTGTAACAATTTCGGATAATAACGGATGTACTGCAACAAGTACAGGAACAGTAAATGAACCACCTCCATTGACATTAACCACCAACTTCAAAAATGTAAGTTGTATCGGTGCAATGAATGGAGGAATTGGTGCGCACGTCGGAGGCGGTGTTCCCGCTTATACCTATAACTGGGCACCAACAGGCGGACCTACTGATAGCATTGGAGGACTTGGTCCGGGTACTTATACGTTAACTGTTACGGACGCAAACGGCTGTACAATTACAACGACAGAAACACTTACAGAACCACCGGCATTTCATATTACTACCGGCAAACAGGATCCAAGCTGTTATAATAACGATGGATCTGCTTATGTAACAGTGACAGGAGGTTCCGGTTCTTTCAGTTATGTATGGACTCCGGGAGGAGCTACATCGGCAACAATAACCGGACTTGGGCCAGGTACCTACCAGGTGCGGGTTGTGGATTTGTCAACCGGCTGCGATACCATAGGAACTGAAACTCTTGTCTACCCTGTTGTTTCACTTGTACTTGATTCTACAAATGTAACCTGTGCCAATTTCGGAAATGCAAAAGCCTGGGCTATTCCTTCTGGGGCAACGGCACCATACACTTATTTGTGGAGTTCGGGTGGAGTTACTACGGATACGATCACAGGCTTGTCGCCTGGGACATACACCGTTACAGTTCATGATCACGGAGGGTGTTCGGCCAGTGCAAAAATCAGTGTATCGCAACCAACAAGTTTAAGTCTCACTAAAACATCTGCTGATGTAAGTTGTTTCGGAGGAAATAATGGAACTGCTACTGTAAATCCTGCAGGTGGAATAACTCCATATACTTATAGCTGGTCGAATGGTCAAACCAGTCAGACAATAAATAATTTAATTAGCGGAGGTTATACCGTTGCTATTGCTGATTCAAATAATTGCTCTGTCATTGATTCAGTAAGAATAACACAACCTCCAAAACTTATTGTTCATGCGGACTCCGTAATAATTTCCTGTAATGGGGCAAATGACGGCCAGGTAATGGTTACCGCGACCAGCGGTGGTACAGGATCATATACTTATGCTTGGTCTGCAGGAGGAGCAACAGGTTTAACTGTAACAGGACTTTCACCGGCTGTTTATACAGTTACTGTGACCGATGCGAATGCCTGCACTAGTACGGATGATGTTACTGTAACAGAACCAACCGTATTAACACTTGCAATGAACATTGTGAATACCAGTTGCGGACAAAGCACCGGCAAAGCTTCTGTAACAGCTAATGGTGCAAACGGAACATATACTTATTTATGGTCTCCGGGAGGAAGCGTAAATGATACAATCTTTAATCTCGCCAAAGGTTCCTATACTGTCACAGTAACGGATCAGAAAGGCTGTTCTAAAATTGATTCTGTACAAATTACAGAGCCAAATGCAATTGCCATTACCACCAGCGGAACCAATATAACCTGCAATGGAGCAAACGATGGATCGGCTTCTGTTACTGCAAACGGAGGATCAGGAACATTTATTTATTCATGGAATCCCGGCGCTTATTCAACAGCATCAATTAATAATTTAAGTCCGGGCACTTACACCGTTACAGTAAAAGACCAGGTAAATACGGCATGCACACTTATTGATTCTGTAGTCGTAACTCAACCGACTAAACTTACTTCAACTGTCACTTCAACAAATGTTACCTGTTTTAATGCAGGTGATGGAACAGCAAACGTAACCGCAAATGGTGGCATCACAGGTTATACATATAGCTGGTCAACAACATCAACCAATAGCAGCGTCACTGGACTGGTTCCGAATACATATACTGTAAAAGTTACTGATGCAAACGGATGTACTTCCACAAGCACTGCAAGCATTACGCAGCCTGCTATTTTAGCTGCCACAACAAGCGGAATCAACATTACATGTAACGGATATAATAATGGACAGGTTTCTGTAATTGCAAATGGAGGATCTGTTCCATATAGTTATTCATGGAGTCCGGGTGGAATTTTAAATGATACCATTTATAATACGGCGCCAGGTACTTACACAGTAACTGTAAGTGATAACAATAATTGCAGTACCTCAAGCACAGTCACGATCACACAACCTGCGGGAATGACGCTCACCATGGCACATACCAACACGGCCTGTGGTAATAATATCGGTACTGCAAATGTTTCTGTCGTAGGAGGAATTTCACCTTATACCTATTTATGGAGTAACGGAAATACAAATTCAAACGTTACAGGTTTATTCAAAGGGCTGTACCACGTAACAGTAACGGATAATAAAGGTTGTACAAAATCCGATTCTGTAAAAGTGACTGAGCCAAATGGAATAGTCATTTCATTTACAGCGACCAACATAACATGTAATGGCGCCAACAATGGTAAGGTAACAGTTACTGCAACCGGTGGCACTGGTTCGTTTGTTTATTCATGGATACCAGGTGGAAATACAAATACAACCCTTACAGGATTAAGTCCGGGTACATACCCGATACAAGTTTCAGATGCAACAAATCTGATTTGCTCAACAACTGATTCAATAACCATAACTCAACCAGCAGTATTATCTGTCGCTATGTCACAAACAAGTGAAAAATGTTTTGGCGATAGCAATGCAGTTGCCTCAGCCCTGGTAACAGGAGGAACAACACCTTATACGTATCTGTGGACTCCGACAGGTTCAACAACTTCATCGATTACAAGTTTGAAACAAGGTTCATACACGATAAGTGTAAAAGATAAAAACGGGTGTACCACAACTAATAGTATTGCAATCACCCAACCAACAACAATTACAACAAGCACATCCGGCAAACAAGCTACCTGCGGAAATCTGGATGGAGAAGCGTACGTGAGTGCAAATGGCGGAACCGGTGCGTTTACATATTCATGGACACCGGTTTATACCGCAAATGATACGCTGCTTGGATTATTACCGGGAGAATATTATGTATATGTAAATGATGTGAATGGCTGTATTAAAAAAGATTCTGTTGCCGTTACATTAACCAATGGGATTATCCCTACCCTCACTTCTGTTCCTATAACATGTTATGGACGCTCTGATGGCGAAGCGACAGTTTCTGCAAACGGTGGTTCCGGTAATTTTATTTACAGCTGGTCCCCGGGAGGTAATACAACTCCGAATATTGTCAACCTTGCACCGGGTATGTATACAGTTACGATTACCGACGTTAATATAAACGGATGTGTGAAGGTGGATTCTATTTTTGTTCAGCAACCGCTTCAACTGGACGTAAATGTTGCTGTGACAAAAGCCAGCTGCAGTGGTAATAATAATTTCATTGTTACTGCGAATCCTATTGGTGGAACACCGGGATATACATATAACTGGAGCTTTGGAGGAACCAATCAAACTGAAAGCAATCAGATCCCAGGAACTTATATTATTGAAGTAACGGATTCAAAAGGCTGTGACACAGCTAAAATTTTCAACATCAATTCAGCTTCTTCTCCATTCATTCTGCCGCCATTAAAAGTAAATCCAAAATGTAATCTGGCAAATGGATCAATAGTAGTTTCAATTTTTGGTGGTGTTACTCCGTACACGTACTCGTGGAGCCCTAATGTCAGTGTAAATGACACTGCAAAAAATCTGGCATCAGGAACATACACCCTTACTGTAACAGATGCGTTTAATTGTACAGACTCGCGAACTGTAACACTTATTAATACTGCATTACCACCAAATATAACAGCTTCAGTTACGCCAGCAACTTGTTTCGGAGCAAGTACAGGAGGAGCCACAGCAGTGGCAAATGCCGGTTCTTTACCTTACTCGTATTCATGGCTTCCAAGCGGTGGAACAAATGCAAGCGCAACAAATATTCCTGCCGGCATATATACTATAACAGTTATTGACGGGCAAGCATGTACTGCAACCGCTGCAGTGACAGTGACACAGCCACCCGATATTTCTATATCAATAATTCCGAGCGATGCATTGTGTTTTGGAAATGCGAACGGAACTGCTTCAGCAACTGTCGGAGGTGGGACACCTGCTTATTCGTATAGTTGGTCTTCGGGAGGAAATGCATTACTTGAATCGAATCTTGCAGCCGGAAAATATTATCTGTCTGTTACCGATGCAAACGCCTGTATAAAATCAGATAGTGTAGTTATAAGTCAGCCGACCATATTGTCTTCAACCATTTCTGTTGTCAACAATGTATCTTGTAATGCAGGAAGCAACGGAAGTATTAAAGTTACGGCAACAGGTGGAACACTTAATTATTCTTATTCCTGGACTCCTGCCGGTGGAATAGATTCAGTTGCTACAGCTCTTACACAAGGAACATTCTCAGTTACCATTACAGATAATCACGGATGTACAGTAAGTAATTCCGCAACACTTACAGAACCAGGGGTGTTTACAGCAAACGTAATTCAGAAAAACATAAGCTGCTTCGGCGGAAATGACGGAGGTGCCAGGGCGATTATTTCCGGCGCTACAGGCCCGTATATTTATTCATGGCAGGGAATTTCCAACTTTACGGATACAATTTCAAATGTATCTGCCGGATCATATACTATCCATGTTATTGATTCTCTTGGATGTTCTTTCGCACAGGTTATTGCAATTACGCAACCCGCGAAAGTGACTGCAAGCATTGCTAAAACGGATCTTACCTGTAACGGAAGCAATAACGGTATAGCTGTTGCCAGTGTTACGGGCGGCACAGCAGGCTATACGTATACATGGAAAAGCATTGGTGTCAACGGGGCGACAGCAAGTAACCTGGCTGCAGGATCTTATACGGTGAATGTAAATGATGCAAATGGTTGTGCGGACAGCAGTTTCGTTACACTCACACAGCCTACTATACTTAGCTTTACAACGTCACATACAGATCTGAATTGTAACAATGATTCTACAGGTAAAGCCTCCCTGACTGCATCAGGTGGAACACCGGGTTATACTTATTCGTGGCTGCCTGGAAATTACACCACTGCAACAATGGATTCTTTAGTTGCCGGTACTTATACAATTACGGTAACAGATATTAATGGCTGTCCTAAAATAGATTCCGTTACAATAACTCAACCTACTCCACTTGCAGCCAATGCAACCCAGGTTGATGTTACCTGCAATGGAAAAAATACAGGAAGTATTACATTGAACGCTTCGGGCGCAACTCCAGGTTATTCGTACACCTGGTCATCCGGACAAAACACGTCCAGCATCAACAGTCTCACAGCAGGCACTTATTTGTACACTATAACCGATTCCAAAGGCTGTACTTTGAATGCCTTCGCAACAATTTCGCAGGGACAGGTTATAACACTTGCTGCTGCGGGAGTTCCGACAAAATGCTATAATTCCTGTGATGGACAAGCAGTGGTTATTCCATCTAATGGAGTTACTCCATATACATTTGCGTGGTCAAACGGAGGAACAAATCCAAGCATCAGCAACCTGTGTACAGCCAATTATACAGTAAGTGTAACGGATGCAAACGGATGTAATCTATCAACGATTGTAAGCGTTACTCAGCCAACTCAACTTGTATTAACAACAAGCAGCACAACTGCCCATTGTAATCACGATGACGGATCTGCAACCGCCGTATTAAGCGGTGGCACATCGCCATATAGTTACTCATGGAAATCTACCAGCAAAACAAATGCTCTGGCAGACAGCCTCACTGCCGGAATATATACAATAATAACAACGGACAATAATGGATGTATTGATTCTGCAAATGTTACTGTGGCTAACGTTGCCGGTCCGAGCGCATCCATAAGCAGCTTTACAAATACAACTTGTGCCGGCAATTGTGTTGGAACCGCCACATCCCAGGTTTCCGGAGGTAGCGGACCATATACATATTCATGGAACTCAGTTCCGGCGCAAACAAATGCAACCGCCGTGAGCCTTTGTGCAGGAAACTATTCAGTCGCCATCTCTGATAAATTCGGTTGTGTAGATACAGGAAAAGTCACAATTGCTGCTCCGACTATCACCGTATTGATCACGGCAAGCGACACCAATATTTGTATCGGGCAAACATCACACATTATTGCAACGGCTTCAGGTGGAACACCTGCATATAACTTTACCTGGGATAACGGCGCTTACATTGGACAAAATTATGATGTAAATCCAACTACCGCAGCGACATATACTGTAATTGCAACAGATGCAAACGGATGCCCGTCAAATCCGGTTGAAATAAATGTTCATGTAAAACCTCCACTCCAGATAATGGCACATGCCTCTCCTCCTGCGGCTTGTCCGGGTACTCCAACAACAGTTACTGTTGCTGCGGCTGGCGGCGATGGAAACTATACTTACTCATGGCAGCCTGGTAGTTATGTTGGAAGTAGTATAACAATAGCACCTTCAGCCACTACAACCTATACAATAATTGTGAATGATGGGTGCAGCACTCCTGTTGATACGGCTATCGTAACAGTAACAGTTTATCCTGATCCTGTTGTTCAGTTTACTGCAAGAGATACCTCCGGATGTCTTAATACCTGTACTGATTTTGTTGACAAGAGTACGGTCGCCAATCCTTCTACTATAGTTTCATGGATCTGGAATTTTGGTGATGGTAAAACTTCTACTTCTGAGAACCCTACGCATTGTTACGATATGGTAGGAAAGTACAATATATCACTCACAGTTAAAACAGATAAAGGTTGTTCGCAGTTTCTTACAAAACCAGATTATGTGAATATAGATGGATTACCAGTGGCGGAGTTCATTCCAAACCCTGATTCAGTGAGTATTCTCGCACCTATTGTGAATTTTATAGATAAGTCGCAACAAGCCGTAAACTGGAGATGGGATTTTGGTGATGGATCAGCGCCAGATTCATCAAATGCGATAAGAAACCCGGTACATACTTATAAAGACACGGGAACTTACTGTATCTGGCAGGTGGTAACAAATATTGATGGCTGCGTGGATTCCATCAAACATTGCTTGCGTGTATATCCTGAATTTACATTCTACATTCCAAATGCATTCTCACCGAATGGCGATGGAATAAATGATACTTTCAATGGTGTGGGTACCTATATCAAAGAATACAAAATGCTCATCTTTGACCGGTGGGGTAACCTGATTTTTGAAACAGATGATCTCCACAAAAACTGGAATGGCCACGCCAACTATGGTGACTCAGAAGCGCAACAGGATGTGTATGTCTGGAAGGTAGAATTAACGGACGTATTCGACAGAGATCATAAATATATGGGACATGTGACCCTGGTAAAATAATTTTGATTGCTAAATTCTGATTGTTGAATATTCCTTAAACGATTTTTCTATTCAACATTAAACATTTACAATTCAACATTTTCTTTCTCCCCTTTAAACTGCAGCTCATATAATTTTTTATACTGCGCATTCAGCTTCAATAATTCCTGGTGAGTTCCTGATTCAATTATTTGTCCGTGATCCAAAACAAGAATCTTGTTTGCTTTTTGAATTGTTGCCAAACGATGAGCGATAATTATGGATGTTCGGTTTGCGATTAATTTGTCAGTCGCTTTCTGGATCAGGTGTTCAGACTCAGTGTCAATAGAGGAAGTCGCTTCATCCAGTATTAATATTTTAGGATTAAAAACATAAGCGCGGATAAATGCAATCAGTTGTCTTTGTCCGACAGATAACATAGCACCTCGTTCCATCACATTGTAATCATAATTACCCGGAAGTTTCAGTATGAATTCATGAGCCCCAACCGCTTTTGCAGCTTCTATCATTTGTTCCCTTGTGATAGAAGAATCATACATAGAAATATTATTTGCAATGGTATCTGAAAATAAAAACACATCCTGCAAAACCAATCCGATATTCTCTCTCAGCGAATGAAGCTCATAATTACGGATATCAGACCCATCAATGCTGATCTCTCCTTTGTTGTATTCGTATAAACGATTCAATAAATTTATGATCGATGTTTTTCCTGCGCCGGTTGCACCAACCAGCGCAATCGTTTCCCCTTTATTTACTTCAAAGGAAATCCCTTTGAGGATCCAGTTTTTCACAGGCTCGTCATCATAGCTGAAGCAAACATTTTTAAATGCAACATTGCCATTGACTGAAGTCATACCCAGCGTCCCTTTATTTTCTATAAATTCTGTTGTATCTAAAACTCTGAAAACACGTTCAGAACTTACCATTCCCATCTGCAAAGTGTTGAAACGATCGGCAAGCATCCGGATTGGACGGAATAGAAGATTGATGTACATAATAAATGCAATCAATTCACCCAGCGTTGCAGTTCCTTCAATAACGCCTTTCCCACCCCACCAGACAAGCAACCCAAGAGAAACGGATGATAAAATTTCCACAACAGGAAAGAAAACAGAATAATGCCAGATTGAACGGATATTCGCGTCGCGGTGTTTCTCATTGATCTCCTCAAATTTTTTATACTCAGCATCCTCCCTGTTAAAGATCTGCACGATATTCATTCCCGTAATATGTTCCTGTACAAACGCATTGAGCCGCGCAACCTGTGTTCGCACATCCTGAAATGCAGCCTTCACAGCATTTTTAAAAATATAGGTGGCGACCAGTAAAACAGGAATAGTCGCTAAACTGATCAATGTGAGTTTTACATTTGTAGCAAACATTACAATTACAATAACGATCAGCTTTAAAATATCTCCCGTAATTACAATCAGTCCTTCGGAAAAAATATCACCGATTGTTTCAATGTCGGATACTACACGTGTTACCAGTGTACCAATTGGAGTATTGTCAAAATATTTTAAACGTAACTGTGATATATGTTTAAATAAACCAACCCGGATATCTTTCACAATTGTCTGCCCGATTTTACTTGATAAATATGAATCTGCAAACTGAAGAAGTCCCTGGAAAACCAGTAAAACCACCAGAATGATTGTCGCATTGAGTAGCATACCCGGATTGGGCTTTACCACATAATGATCAAACATATATTGGGTAAGCCAGGGAGAAACAGGTGCGACTGCGGCCAGTGTAATGGTTGTACAAATAGAAAGAGTAAACGTTTTACGGTAAGGCTTTACGTAAGAAAATATCCGCCTGAAAAGACTTAAATCGAATGCCTTACCTGTAACGCTCATGGAATACAAAATTACTACTTTAAAGCGTTTGTAAGTATGGCAAATTCTCTATTGCATAAGCTTACTTTTTTACTGAGCCGGCGGAATTTGAATAAATGCAAATCGGATTATTTTTCACCTGTTCAGAAGGAGAAACCTTTTTTGCCGGATAGTATTTTAAAACAGATTTGATTATTGAGCGCTTAAAATCGTCCGGATACAAAGTCCCATCGGTATTGGTACTTAAATTTAAATTATAGCTCCAGACAACTTTGTTTAATTTTTTATCAATCATTTTAAAACTTACTTCTCTTGACATAATAACAAGAGTTTGTCGATCCCAGGAAGTATTCTGTGCAGCACCTTTTGAGCCTCCACTACTTCCAGCCCTTCCTCCACCACGTCCTCCTCTTCCTCCCGAACTAGCTCCAGAGGATGGAGCACTTGAATTATCGGGAGATGAAATACGGGCCATTTCCACTTTCTCATCCTTGTTGATATTTACCAGCAGCTGAATTAGTAAGTCAGGATTAATCGAACTGGCTGTCATTCCCCTTAAGCCAAGTTGTTCATCAAAATTATCCTGTATTTCTTTTCCCGCATTCGGGTTGATAGTCAGAATATTCTTATGGTCCGATGTGTCAGAAAACCACGCAAATGTTTTATAAGCGGCAAACTCAACGTCATTGGCATAACTTGTATTGAACTCCTTTCCTTTGAACAGTACAGCTAATTTTATGGTTTTGTTATCAGGATCCTGCCAGTAATAAGAATACTCTTCTGCATTTTTGACTTTATTTTTATTTAAGTCAATCGTAAAAAGATCGTTGTCATATTTATCAGTTCCCTGGTTGGCAGATATAAAAACTATTTTTTTTACCTGATCAACTGTAATATTTATTTTTCGTATAAAAAGAGCTGGATTCTTTTTAGAATTCGTTGTTCTGATGGTTAAAACATCTTCATTAATTCCTAATACAGGTTTTTCAGCCATTTCATCCAGGTAAACTCCCTGCATGCTGTTTGCTTTTTGAATAGCAAGCTGCTCATTCATTTTTGATACGCTA
>Ga0206957_1047_pt1 | contig 33854 bp, 31 predicted proteins | sample Alteio_BWOrgHeat_32_FD_152975 | JGI IMG/M metagenome (GOLD analysis project Ga0206957, IMG submission 152975) | Enriched cells from forest soil in Barre Woods Harvard Forest LTER site, Petersham, Massachusetts, United States -... | ecosystem: Environmental > Terrestrial > Soil > Temperate forest >...
CGCAAGATCGGCGGCATCACCGGCGACGTCTACGGCGCCATCCAGCAGGTGGCGGAAATCAGCATGTTGATATATGCGACGACGTTTGTGCATTCCTAATTCCGCCTGATTGCCATGTTCACGCTCTCCACGCTGCCGCTCCACTTATTGTCATAGCGGACATAGGACGTTTTGGTCAGCGATCCGTAATCGAGGTGAAACCGCAGCGCCGCATTGGCCGGGCTGGTCAGCGCATGCGCCAATGCAGCGCGGATAGGTCCGGCATGGCACACAGCAATCACCGTTCGCCCGGCGTATTTCTCTGTTGCCTGCGCCAGCCACGCATGTACGCGTTTCGTAACGTCGAGAAATGTTTCGCCCTGCGGCGGCTGGATGGCTTCGGCGCGGGACCAGTCCTGCGGTTCGGTGATCGCATCGTAGCGCTGTCCCTCCCATGCGCCAAAATGCTGCTCCATCAATTCCGGCGCTGTCACATGATCCGCTTCCGGCAAGTTCAGCGATTGCTTGAGCCAATGCAGCGTTTGCTGCGCGCGCTTGAGCGGGCTTGCGATCCACACGGCATTTTCGGCATCCGGCAGATTGATGGGGGCAAGTGGTGGCATAGCAGCGTCTAAATCCGACTGGCCGACATAAATACCTTTGGCCGCGACCGGAAAATGCCGCACCCATAGCAAACGCGTGCACTCCGCGTTCATGCCGCCGACTTAAGCATCATGGGCAAACCGGCGGCCATGAAGGCCACAGTGTCGCATACTTCCGCCAGCGCCTGATGCAGCCAGCCCGCCTCATCGCGGAAACGCCGCGACAACGGATGCATCGGCACGATGCCCAAGCCCACTTCATTCGTCACAAGAATCACTTTGGCTTTGCTGTGTTTCACCGCCTCGCACAGTTCGGCGCGGCGCTTGGCGACATCTTCGCCTTCCTTGAACATCAAATTGCTCATCCACAGCGTGAGGCAATCGACGAGAATCACGTGATCGCTCCATTTTTTATCGGTGATGATGGCAGCGACATTGACGGTTTCCTCAATGGTATGCCAGGATTTGTCACGGTGATCGATATGATGGTTGATGCGGGCGTCCATCTCATCGTCTAATCGCGTGGCTGTGGCGATATAGAGCTTCGGTTGGCCGGTAGCGATGGCCATTTTTTCGGCGTAGGTGCTTTTGCCCGAGCGTGCGCCGCCCAGGATGAGTGCCTTTTTCATGGTGTTATGCCTGTGCTTTTACGTCGGCGGAAAGATTCAGCGCCACCGCCAAACGGTTCAGGATGTAAAATACGGTGAGTCCCAGCAAATCAACGGAGGCCACACGCCCGATGGTATCGAAGGTAAAGCCGTCTAAGCCGCCGAGCGGCGTCAGCGCCGCCAGCCACATGGAAAACTGCTGCGCGACGAATGCTACCAGAAATACCAACGCCAGCTGCGGTGACTTCATTGCCGCGAATTTGGCCGCAATCACAGCAATGATGGCCGAAAGCCCCATCACGCCACCCCATATGAACGTGCTCGTATCCAGCGGGTAACCGAGCAGGCCGAAACCGATGGATTGATTGGCAAGCCATGCCACGACCATCAACGCCAGCGCATCGCGCAACGTAAGCGTGAGAACGGCAACGGCGGCAAGCGCCGCAAACGGCGAACCGCAAGCGAAGAAGAAGTTAAAGAGGACGCTGGCCACGGCCAGCAGTGTAAACCACACCATGCGTTGACGACCGGCAGTGAGGGGCGTGAATAACGAAGATGACATCATAAAAACTCCTTATATAAATCCTGTGAGCGCCGAAGGCGCTGCACAGGATCGGGTTAATCAGATCCTGTGCAGCCGCTTTGCGGCTCACAGGATTTAGTTTATTCAAGTCTAAATTCTATCGGCACGATGACGTTGCTCTCGAGCGTTTCATCACCGCGTTTCGCCGGCACAAAATGCCAACCTTTCACTGCATCGCGCGCAGCATTGTCGAGCGCTTCATGACCGCTGGAATGCTGAATGTCGACCGCGTGCGCGTCACCGTCTTTGCCGACGGCGATTTTCAACAGTACCCTGCCCTCTACGCCTTCGCGCCGCGCCGAATCAGGATAGGCTGGCGGCGTGTTATGCAGATAGGCAGCGCTGAATATCGGCTCGACGATGGCCGCGATTTGTTTGGTCGCCTTCGGCGATTGCGGGCCGGACGTAGGCGGCGCGGAAGCTTTGCTTTGCTGCGGTTTTACCGGTTGGGCGGATTGTCCCAGCGGCGATGCAGGTTTCGACGTCAGTGGCTCGGCGGGCATAGTAGCGGCAGCGGTTGTCGCATCATGCCCCTCCTCAAGCATGGATATTTTTACCACATCGATATCGACGACCTGCTGCTGCGGCAGTGATGTGGAAAAGGGACACAAGCTGAGCGCAATCACGCTGGTATGCAGCGCAATGCTGCAAGCCAGCGACGGAACCGGAATGCTGGCGCTCATAATTTGTCCTTTCCAGTGTCGAGAGCGAATTTGAGGCCGCCGAATATGCCAAAGCCGGGGCGCTCGAATCCTACCGGATCCTGATAGCTCTTATCCAGCGCATTGTCGATACGCGCGAAAGCAGCAACGCCGTGGCCTAAGTCATATGTTCCAGCAATATTCACCACCGTATACCCTCCAGCCCTTAAGCCCAGAATCGTTCCGGAGCGATTATCATCCACCCAGGCGCCATTGTAAAGCAGGCTGCCGGATAATGACAAGGCATCGGTCGCCTGCCAGGTGCTGCTGAGTGTTACCTTGTCCTTCGGGCGACGCAGCAGTTCCTGCTTGGTGGTGTTGTCCTCGGCGATGGTAAAGGTGTAATCGGCACGCAAGGTGAGCGTTTTTAAGGGTTTATACGACACAAAATTCTCAAAGCCATAAGTAGTAGCGCGGCCGACATTGATATCGGTTGTGTAGCTTTCGTTCGGAGCGATAAGATTTTTGATGTTGTTGTGGAAATAGGTCGAGCCGAACTGTACGCGTTTATCCAGCACCGCTTGCTCGAATCCCAAATCGAAACCCTTACTCGTTTCCGGTTTTAAAGTTGGATTGGCGGAGAAGCCCAGAGAAGGATAATTGTCAAATAGTTCATCCAGCGTCGGTGCTTTGAAACCGGTGCCGTAGCTGGCTTTGAGCTTGGTGCCCGTTTCGGGAATGAGATAGGCGGGAGCAATACGGTACGTTTCGTAATTGCCGAAGCGGTCGTTATCGTCATCGCGTAAGGAGATGGCATTGAATAACCGGTCGCTGAAAGCCGATTGTAACTGGATAAATCCGGCATTATTGGCCATCTGCGCGCTGACGGTTTGGCTGGGATCGTTTATCTGGTCCAGCTGATGCTCAGCGCCTAATGTCAGCGTCTGGCTTTGCGTCAGTTTGATATTGCCCTGCCAGTCCGCCTTGATACGATCTCCCGTATAGTTGCTGAAATTGGAATAGGCGGTAGAGGTAGGGTCGACGGAATCGCGGCGATAGCTGGTATAAGCCAACCCGGCTGTTTGATCGAGTTTGCCATCGAACGACAACAGATGTGCCGTGGCGCGCGTGAAGGCGTCATGGCTGGTATTGTTGGTATTAAGCGGTTCGGGGCCGGTGGGATCATCCGACGTACTGGCAAGCTGCGTCAGCACGTAACGCCCGACGAAACCAATATCGAGATCGTCGGTGAGTTTTGCGCCGAGCTTCGTGGAGATGGTCTGATTCTCATAGACGTCGTCATTGGCCGTCCTGCCTGCCGGTATCAGGGAAGTGGGCGTAACCGGCGTCGCGCCGGAATAAAAATGTGCGAGGTTAAAGGCATAATTGAAACGGTCAAGCCCGCCGCTGACGCCAGCCGTTTCGTTGTAGGTCTGGAATGAACCGGCTTCAACGCTGCCGGTAAATTGCGCCGGACCTGAACCCTGCTTGGTGACGACATTGATGACGCCACCGATGGCATCCGAGCCATAAAGACCACTTTGCGGCCCGCGCAGCACTTCCACCTGTTTAATGTCGGAGGTGAGGATTTGTGAAAAATCGAATGATCCGTCCACCGAACTTGGATCGCTGACGTCGATGCCGTCGATCAATACTTTGGTGTGGTTCTGGTTGGTGCCGCGCATATACACCTGTGCCAACCCGCCTGGGCCGCCGTTCTGCACGATATTCAGACCCGGTACGTCCTGCAATACATCGGGCAGGTTACGCGCCTGCATGGCGGCGATGTCAGCGGCGGTGATGACGGTGACGCTGCTGCCAATCTGCTCCTGAGGCGTTGCCAGGCGCGTAGCGCTGACGACGACGGGCGACAAGGTGGTATCGTCGGCGAAAGCGGATGGTGCAGAGATTAAAACGGAGACGGCAAGGAAAGACCGGAAAACCGGCTGGGAGAAAGAAGACATGGTATGACCTCGTGGTTACGTTGCACGTCACCACGAATCAAAGTACCTATCCTCAAACGTAAGGATATTAACCCCATCGGTGCACCCCGCCCAATGTATTCGTGCGCGACAACTAATGCGATGGCAGGTCTCCTGACTCGCGGTATCCGGCTTGTGGCCGGCTCCCCGAACGCCTTCCCAGGAGTAACCCAGTGGCATGATGCTCGGAGAATTTACCGCTTACAGTTGCGGGGGCAGTAGCCGGATTTCACGGCTTTCCCATTTTCGTCCATGTTTCCATGGAACCATCAACCCATCCTCTATGGAGCAGGAAAAACGAAATGGCAAGAGATTTAACCGGCCTTCTTTCCCCAGAGGTCATTAAAGATTAGGTCCGATATAGGAATTTGCGGCAGCCAGCCTTTGGTTTTAAGCTCCGGCTCAGGCGCGAATGCATCGGTGTGGCCGATGCACAGATAGGCAATCGGCGTCACCGGATCGGGCAATTGCAGGATAGAGCGCAGCTCCTCAGGCTTGATGATGCTGACCCAGCCGACGCCGATGCCTTCTGCCCGCGCCGCGAGCCACAGATTCTGCACGGCGCAGACACTGCTATAGAGGTCCATGTCAGGCTGGCAGGTTCGTCCAAGCACCACCGGACCGAAACGGCTACGGTCGCAGGTGATACACAGGTTAAGGTCGGATTCGAGAATACCTTCAAGTTTGAGCGCAGCGTATTGCGCCTGACGTTCGTCCTTGAACATCGCCTGCGCTTCCTCATTGGCGCGCACGAACGCCTGATGGATCTGCGAGCGAACATCTTTATCGCGAATGACGATAAAATTCCACGGCTGCATATAACCCACCGATGGCGCATGCGCCGCCGCGTGCAACAGGCGCTGCACGGTGGCATCCTCGACCGGTTTTTTCAGGAACCGGCGAACGTCGCGGCGCTCGCGGATGGCACGATAGACGGCCGCTTGCTCGGACGCAGAAAAGGCATGGGATGACGTCATAAGGGTAGAAAGAATAGCAGGACAGAACGTTAACGCCATAGCAATTATGGCCCGACACATCGGGTTTTACCTTTGAAAAAAGGTATCCACCCTTCTGATCTCCGATTTAATTGCCGCCAGCATTTCGATTTTCTTGTGTTCTTCATCCTCGAAATGCATCTCGGCGTCTTTGCACAAATGATACAGCTGCATGGCGCCGAGATTGCCCGAAGAACCTTTGAAGCAGTGCGCGGCAAATTTCCAGGCCTCCTGCTTATCCTGAGCGATACTTTTCTGGAGAATGGTCAGCAACTCATCCGACTGCTCTGAAAACAGCTTCGCCAGCGCTTTTTCTTCCTCCCGGTCGCCATCGGTGAACATACGCAATTGTTCTATGTCGACCGCTATTTCTTCCGGACGCTTGGGCGAAAAATGATCAAGCATGCGCCGACATACCTGACTTCTCGGAAATGGTCGGGCAGCGATCGATATACTGGAACAGTTTTTCTGAGGTGAACGGCTTGCCGATGAAGCCTTTGGCACCGTTTTTCATGGCCTGCATGATGTTCGCCTGGTCGCTGTTGCCGGAAAGCATGATGATATACGCCTCCGGGTCTATACTGATAATTTTTTCCAACAATTCGTGGCCGGTGACGTTCGGCAGGTTGATATCGAGGAAAAGCACATCCGGCGCTTTACTGACATAAGTAGCAATCGCCAGCTCGGCGTTACTGAGTGCCGTAAGCGGGTATTGTTTCTGTAATACGTTCTCAACCAGACGGCATGAAAACGCATCGTCTTCGATAATCATCAGTTCCGGCTTGCCGCGCTGACGGCGACGCGCCGCGATATCATGCGTTTTTTCTCCTGCTCCGCCATGATTCAAAATCGCGTGATGTTTGCGTTTGGTCTGTTCTGTCTCTTTTTGTTTCTGAGCAGACTCGACCATTTTCCGGCGTTTTTCAGTTTTGTGCTCGACCAGCAGCAGCAGTTTATTTACCTGCGCATTTAAGTCATAGAGCTCGGCAAACTCATCGGTAGGCGGACGGTGAAATTTTATGGCAATGTCGAATATCAACTGCCTGATATCTTTTTTGGCGACGCCCTGCACGAGGATAATAACGTCTCCGTCCTCGCAGAAATATAACTGGGTGGCGTTGCCGGGAATATAGCGTTGAACAGAGGCGATGATATTTTTGCGTCCTTCTTCGCTGACGCGGCGTTTCAATTCGGATAATTTGAAATGAATGAGTCGCGCCGTGCTCATGGCCGATTGGGAGCGGATATCCTCCAAAATCTTGGTCAGTTTGCTTTCGGCCGCTTCGTCTATAATGAGCATATTTGCATCCCTTTTATTAACCAATGTTACCTTAAACATAGATTATTTTACTGATAAAAATTATTGTTAAAAATCATTTGATTAGTAATTTTTCACAATTTTTAGGTAAAAAATACCATTCGAAAATGAGAATTTTTTATGCTATATTCTCATTATAGAACTCTTATGACTGAAACAATTCTCATTGGCGAAGACGAACCCATACAGCTAAGGATGCTGGCGCTGTTGCTCACCAAAAAACTGGGTTACAGGGTCATCGAAGCGAAAGACGGAGAACAAGTGGTGGCGCGTGTCCAATCCGGCAACATCGACGACATCAACGCGGTACTTCTCGACATCAACATGCCGGGGATGGACGGGTTTGCCGCCCTCAAGCAGATAAAAAAATATCGCCCCGACCTGCCGGTGCTGATGCTGACGAGTCAGGACGATACTGCGACCGCCGTTAAAGCCATCAAGGCGGGCGCCAGCGATTTTATCGTCAAGCCACCGGATCCGGCCCAGTTGGATATTGCGCTTAAAAATGCCATGCGCATGTCGGCGCTGTCACGCGAACTGGCACGGCTCAAGCGCGATAAGGAAGGCGCGCTCGGCTTTAATGACTTGGTTGGGCATAATGCAGGACTGGCCGAAGCGGTGTCGTATGGGCGCAAGGCGGCGGCGGCCGACGTGCCGGTACTGATTACCGGCGAAACTTCGACCGGCAAGGAGCTTCTCGCGCGCGCCATCCACGGCGAAAGCAGGCGCGTCGGCGCGCCGTTCGTTGCCATCAATTGCAGTTCCATAGCCGAACAGGCGATGGAAAGCGTATTATTCGGCCATGAAAAAGGAGCCGTTGCCGGCGCGGCAACACGCAGCATCGGCAAATTCCGCGAGGCGGAGCGCGGCACGATATTCCTCGATGATATCCACCTGCTATCGCCGGATGCGCAGGTAAAACTGCTCCGCGTGCTGCAGGAAAAGGAAGTCGATCCGGTTGGGGCGTTCAAGCCGGTGAAAGTCAATGTCCGTACCATCTCGGCCACCGACCATGATTTGAAATCCGAAGTCAGCGCCGGCCGCTTCCGCGAAGATTTGTATTTCCGCCTTAATGTGCTCACCATCGACATGCCGGCGTTGCGCGAACGCAAAGACGATATTTTGCCGCTGGTCGATTATTTCATGCACCGTGTTTCCTCGCAGGATGCGCTGCCTTTCCGGCCCCTTTCCGCTGATGCGAGACATTATCTCGCCGATTATGCCTGGCCAGGCAACGTCCGCGAACTCGAAAGCCTGGTGCATCGCGCGTTGGTGTTGTGCGAAGAAGATGCCATCGACCGCGCCCTGCTGATGCATATCCATGATGCCGCGGCGGCGGCAAACCCCACTCCGCTGCCGGGCACGCATCTCGACCTCCGCCAACCAAACGGACTATTCAAAACCATGGGTGCGATTGAAGCGGAAGCCATGCAGGCCGCGCTCGACCACTACGATCATAACATCACCCGCGCCGCCGAAGCGCTCGGCATTGCCAAGTCTACTTTCTACCGGAAAATGAAAACTGCCGGTGGGTGAGGGGGCAGACCAGTAAGGTGTTTAAGTACGGCGCCCGCTTCGTGGAATTTCGCTTGCTATTCTGTGATAAATTTCAGTTTAGGAACTGTTTTATAAAGACCGCTTTTAATAGGGTATCGATAAACCCCATCGTAAATTATACATTGGCCACCAGCAGGTTTTACTATCATATCATCATAGTAAATTTGGCCTTTCTTTTTAGGGATATAAACTACCAAGCCTAAGCAAGTTTCTATACCATATTGAGTATCACAAGCGAGTGCTAATGCCCCATCATTCATAACTTGAAAAATTTTGTACTTCTGAATGTCGGCACACTTTTCAGATGATGCACTGACTCTTTGCCCAACTTCCTGTTGTGTACAGGCACACACAATGAAAGATAAAAATAGTAATATTTTTTTCATATCAATCTGGACCTACTCCGTGGGTAACCATTCATTCCGCCATTATCAGGTGTCCTAAGTAGGACATCGGATAATGGCGGTGGACGCAGTCTGCTGCGAACCCCGCTCTGTATCAAATTCCCTATAGCAGGGTACTTTACAGGGAAAATTTTAAAATGCAGGGTAAAATCGGTAGTATTTGGGCAAGAAAGTGCCTTCCTCGCAATAATTGTTCAAATAACAGAGTATCTAAGCCGCTCAATTTCTAAATTCCCTGCTAACGGTCTTGCAGGGAATTAGCAGGGAATCCATATGATTTTTTAGCATGCTATTTTGAGTACTTATCTAAGCCTTTACATCTTATCTGATTTATTTTATAAGCGCTTCTTCCTGACAGCGTTTCGCGTTGTTAGAATTAGTTCAGTTGGTCAGAGCAGCTGAATCGGTTATAAGTGGTTTCGTACCCTTTATCCTATCCATTGCTCCCCCAACTGAATTCTGATTTATTGGGGGATCGTCTAACGGTAGGACAACAGACTCTGACTCTGTTTATCTAGGTTCGAATCCTAGTCCCCCAGCCAGTTTATATTGTTATATTTCAATATATTATGGAATATTTCCGGGTTCGAATCTGGTCGATTCTATTGTAGGTTGTCTTCTATCAATGTGAGTCCTCTGTCAAATTTATTTATGCACATCCTCTGCAAAGACCGTAAAAAGTCAGGTCATGGTTTTGTGCACGGAAGCCTTTTGGCACGAGCTGTTTTAATTCCTTCAGACAGCCTTCCAGTTCATACACCTTGTCGCACCCGGTGCATTTGAAATGATGATGGTGATGTTTTGCCATTTCATAACGCGGTGGATCGCCGGGAATGGAAACCGAGCGCAACTCCTGCGCCTCGGATAAACGACTTATTTCCCTGTACACGGTGGCAAGCCCGAGCGTCGGCAGGTGTTTTTGTCCTGCCGCCAGCACCTCATGTGCCGTCAGCGGGCAATCAGCTTCGTGCAGTATCTGCGTGACTATTTGTTTTTGTTTCGTACTGCGTATGCGCATTGTGACCTCATAATTGATATTGCATTCTCAATAATGTTATACTATTGATACCGCATTATCAATAATAGCACAGCGTTTAATAAATGCCATGAAATTAGCTATCATTATTTGCGGAATGCTCGGCTGTGCCGTTGCTGTCGATGGTTTCGCCGCCGACAATGACGATGGACCGGACCCGCTCAAAATCACCATTACCAAATATTTCGACGCGGCGCGCAATGCGCTCTCCCCCGATACCGGCAGCAGCACTTATACCTTCAACCAGCAAGCCATCGACAATCTACCGCTGGGTGAAGATAGTCAGATCAGCGATGTATTGCTACAAGCGCCGGGTGTAGCACAGGATTCGTATGGACAGTTGCATGTGCGCGGCGATCACGCCAACCTGCAATACCGCATCAACGGTATCATTCTGCCTGAAGGCATTACTGGCTTCGGGCAGACGCTCGATACGCATTTTGCCGAAAAGATTGATCTCTTGACCGGCGCGCTTCCGGCGCAATACGGTTACCGTACGGCAGGCATCGTTGATATTACTACCAAATCCGGTGCTTTCGAGGATGGCGGCCGCAGCACGCTGATGGGCGGCGGCAACGATACGTTGGAAGGTAATCAGGAGTTTTATGGCTCCAAGGATCGTCTCAGCTATTATTTCACTGGCACCTATGACCAAAACGACCGCGGCATCGAACCGCCGACTTCCAACAGCCGTGCCATTCACGATTATACCAGGCAGGATAAGGAGTTTGGCTATATGTCCTATGTACCCAACCCCGAAAACCGTATCAGCCTGATTTTCGGTAATTCGACTAACCGTTTTCAAATTCCCAATAACCCTGGCCAGATGCAGGCTTATAGCCTTGCCGGCACGCCTGATTATCCCTCCGCCAACTTAAACGAAGAACAATACGAACATAACACTTATCTCATCGGCGCATTACAAGGCGCGATAGGCGATAAGACCGATTACCAAATTGCATTATTCAGCCGCGAAAGCACGGTGCTGTTCAAGCCTGACCCGCTGGGCGATTTGATCTATAACGGTATCGCCTCGCGCGACTACAATAGTAGTTTTACCAACGGCGTGCAGAACGATTACAGCTATCGGCTGAACAGTGATCATACTATCCGCTTCGGTCTTACCGCAAGCTACGAACGTGCGGCAAGCGATACCAATTCCTCGGTGTTTGAGGATGGCTGTTCGGCTCCCTGCACGCCGTTTACCATCATCGACAATCATGACAAGGATGCAGAGTTGGCCGGCATATATTTGCAGGATGAATGGAAGGTACTGGACAAACTGACCATCAATTACGGGCTGCGCGCTGACGAATACAGCGCCTATGTTACCGAAGGACAGATCGAGCCGCGCATCGGCATGGTATATGACGCCACGGACACGACCAAGCTACACGCAGGATATGCACATTATTTCACGCCACCGCCGACGGAACTCATCGCACCGGTGACCATCTCCAAATTTTCAGGTACCAGCGGTGCGCCCTTAAGCGATCAATCCTCGCCGGCTAAGCCGGAGCGCGACCAGTATTTCGATGCCGGAGCCAGCCAGAAAATCGGTGATCATGTCACGCTTGGCATCGACGCCTATTACAAAATCGCGCGTGACCTTATCGACGAAGGTCAGTTCGGACAGGCGCTCATCTTCGCGCCGTTCAATTACGATAAGGGAAAGGTGCATGGCATCGAATTTACCAGCGATTATACAGACAAGACGTTTTCCGCCTATGCTAATCTTTCGCTATCAAATGCGGAAGGCAAAGGCATTGCATCCGGCCAGTATAATTTTTCCCCAGATGACCTAAACTATATTGCCAATCATTGGGTGCATCTCGACCACGACCAGAAAATCAGCGCGTCGGCAGGCGCGAGCTATATCTTTTATGATGTGAAATATGGTGTCGATGTCATCAACGGCAGCGGCTTGCGCGACGGAACCAACAACACCAGCCATCTTTCGGATTACACGCAGGTCAACGCCAGCGCCAAGCATACGTTCGATTTAGGCACGGCCGGGGCGGTCGACGGCACGTTTTCCATTATCAATCTGTTCGATCGAGAGTATGAAATCCGCAGTGGTTCCGGCATTGGCGTCTTCGCACCCCAGTATGGACCACGCCGGACATTTTTCGTTGCCTTAAGCAAGCCGTTTTAATGAAGGTGACGTCACTTATACACCCCCATTGATAGAGATAAGCAGTTAGCTTACATCTTGGGATAACGATTAGTGTTCCTCTCACCACATCTCAAAAATTATTTTAATCAATATATTATCGTTTAAATGTGAATCCTAGTCCCAGCCAGACACAATACATTAATTTAATTTATTTATCAGTATGTTAAATAATTTCGCGGCTTCAATAATTTAACACAACTGTAATATTTCTTAATGTATAATGAGTGCCAGCTAACTCCTTTGGCTCTCTCTGGTATTTTAATGGTCGATCAAATACTCAAAAGTCGCATGCTCGAGAAGCTGGAAGCGTATATTGCTTCCGACGTTCATGGTTTGCGCGACCATCAGATCGATGCGGTTCTTTCTCCTAATCCTACGCCGGACAATCTCGATATTATACGTTTCTTACGCCAACCCAACCAGCCACGCGTCGAAGGTGCTGAGGTTCAACTCAAACAATGCGATGGTGGTTCCGTGTGCATGGCAACAGGTACGGGCAAGACGCATACTGAACTTGAAACTGCCGTGGGCATGTGTCAACCGACTGCCGATGATCCTGAGGGGCAGCGGGCTATTATTATTTCGCCTCGTATCTCGATCAATTCGCATATCAGTAAAACCTATACCAGTCCGCAAGGTTTACATTGCAGCCCCGAGGACATTGGAGTTTATGATAGCACGCGTAGTGATGCCGAACAGCAGCATGCTCTGCGAGCGCGCTATTTGATCACGACACGCGAAGGATTTCGTTCGCTGCATGATCGCGGACTTATTTCTCCCAATCCGCATAACAGGAATTATCGCCCTCTTATCCTGCTGGATGAATCGGATACTTTTCTCGGATACGAGATCGGGAAGATATTACGCGGAGAAGAAGGGCTTACAGAACAGCAATTAAGAGATATTCCGTTTGAGAATAGGCCTGGTTATGTTCAAAACAGCATGGTGCTTGGATTCACGGCCACCGAGTATGGCGTTAACCATCATTTGTTTGGCGATCAGCCTAGCATTCATTCCTTACCTCTTGTGCCGTCAGTTCGTCGTGGATTGCTCGCGCATGGCGTTAAATCGGTTGCATTCCAGGTAACGCCTGATGATCAAGGCGTAGCGGATTATGTACGCAGATATTGGGAGCAACATCGCAATCCGCAGAATATCGATGAAGGTGGCGAGCAAGAACCGGTAGGTTCTTTACGTGCCGCTGAAAAATATGCAATGGATCGCGCTGTAATCGATGAGATGATCCGTTTTCATTCACAGCATGTGGATGATGATATAGGCGCCATCCGTAACATGCCGACGTTGATAGCTACGCCTACCATCAGAGCGGCAGAACGTATCGCTGAGCGTTTTAATGAAGTTTTTGGAGCTGACTATGCGGTTGCTGTCAGCGGTAATACGCCTCGCGAAAATAAACGTAACCGACAGACTGGCGAATTGACGGAAGGAATGGATTCTCTTATAGAGCGTTTTAATAACCGAACAGAATTAACGGACGAAGAAAGCGGTACACATAAAAGACCTCCACAAATTCTGGTGTTTCCTGATGTGCTAGGGCGCGGTGTAGATATTCGCAATGCCACTGTTCTTATGTCATGCCGTAACTATTTGACTCCTACATTGGCTGAGCAACATCTGGGACGTATCACACGTCAGCAGGATGATAATTTCCATGAACAGTTTGGCTGCGACAAAGTAGCATTGGCTGCGAATTTCAATCTACCTGGCATACGCCCCTGGCGATTTCATGATATTACGGGCGAAAGAGTCGTATATGACGATACCAAAATGCGTCGACCAGCCCGAAGAAGTCCGGTACCGCCACCGCCGCCTAATCTCCCTGAAGCAGGTCAGGTTCGCGCTGTCGTTACCGAGGAGGAATGGCATCGGCTCTTAGCTGAAGAACAGGAATCGCAACGGCGCGGGGATATTCCGCAAGGATGGCATACCATAGAACAGGCTGTTCAACTAACCGAGTTGCCGTTGGCTGATGTCATCCGACGGGCTAAATCGATTGTACGTAACAAGCAATACACCACTGAAGGATTGCCAGCGAAAAATGGTGAAAACACCGTGGCGGGAAGTGATCTTAAACGTACCCATGGCCGCCAGATCATTCTAAGCGATACCGTCGTTCAAGCATGGAAGAAAAAAGTAGAGGAAATGAAGCATAACCGCGCTGCAGGTTGGAAGACAGAGGAAGAATGGGCAGCAGAATTAGGTATCGATGTTGCCGTGCTCAGGGAAATGCGCCGTAAAATGCAAAAAGGCGCAGAGGACGAAAATCTTGGGGAAGCAAAAGATATTCCCAAAGATGTGCAAGACAAACTTGATCGCAAGGAAAAAGAGCACGGACAAGATGATCAACGCAGCCATGGCACATAATTGCGGTATGAACAGCCATGGCGAATACACCTGAAAATGCTGAGCCTAATCAACCCGATCTAAACGGCATATGGAAAGACCCTTATTCACGGGAAGCGCTGCTTTCCCCCGAACTCATTGAGCAGCTTCGTGCCAAGGTTGGGCAATACGAAAATGCGGATAAGAAAGCAGCTGAATTAAGGGCTTTGGGGTACGTATCTTTTCCGGATGCAGTTAAGCATATTGGCATTTCAGAAAAAACTCTCCGTAGCAGAACCAATCAAAGTCTTGAGCTTCTGGCTAACTATAGGACTGACGGCACAAAACCTCGAGGAGAACCCGAAGAAAAGCTTGTAAAAGGGTCTGATTTATGGTGGTCACATCCCACTAGAAATCTAGCCCTCTTGCACCCCGATTATGTGGAAGGCCAAGCAAAAGCAGAACAAAAAAAGAGAGACCTTTTTCGAGCGGGATATATTGAAGGGCATAAAGCTGCCAAACAGATAGGATTTACTGTTGGGAGTTTGTATAACCGGGCCAGAAATATTAATCCCGAAGCAGAATATCTCCCTGATGGTACAGCGCCTGCTAATGGACAAAATACTGCTCTAGTTAAAGGTCATGATCTTTATTGGATGCATCCGTACAATAAGAACGTAGCGCTATTTAAGCCTGAATATGTACAAGGACAAGTAAACGCCTCTCTAAAAGAGAAAGCATTATTAGCGGAAGGTTATTTAACTCCAGAAAACGCCGCTAGCGAAATTGGTGTTCCTTTAGGTAGTCTTCTTAGAAGGGGACGTACTCTAGAACCTGATAAACTCTATGACGCTGAGGGAGCGCCCATTACTGCAGATTCTGCCGCCGATGTTCCGAAATATCATGGCCATCAACTGCAATGGAAAAATCCTTACACAGATAAAACATCACTTTATAGTCCTATCTATATCAAAGCACATAAAGCTATTGAACAGAAAGTACAAGAACTCATTGCCGCTGGCTATGTTCCTATCGAAGAAGTAGCCAAAAAATGTGGCGTTAATAGGCAGAAAATTAGCCAGAGGGCGTATCTTATCAGACGCGAAGAAACATATCGTAAAGATGGTACAAGACCTTCCCCTAGCGAAACAAAAGATTTAGTTAAAGGCTCTGACCTTGTATGGCAACATCCACACAGTCATTATGTCACGTTATTAAGTAAGGAATATGCTGCCGGCATGATCGCAGCATTCCAAACACGAGAGTCACTCATTAAGGCTGGATATAAGTTCATTGACGAATGGTCTGCAGAAACAGGAATCAAAAAAACCACTCTATATTCGAGAGCGCGCGGATGCGATGACAATGAAGATTATTTGCCTGATGGAAGAAAAGCGACAAAGGCTGATAAAGGACAACCAACAGTTAAAGGGGCAACTTTGAGATGGCAAGATCCCTATAGTACAGAAGGATGGTTGATTGCACCTCACTACGTCCAAGCGCAAGCCGACGCGGATAGAAAGTATAAGGAATTAGTTGGTAAAGGATATTTATCCTACAGCCAAACCCCTGATGAATATCTAACGGAAAGTGCTGCAAAATTTAAAGGGGCTAATATTGATCCAAATACAATGTATCATAAAGATGGTTCTCTTGCGGCTGGAGAAGCCGGAGATGTTACTATAAAAGGTTCTGAATTAAAGTGGCAGCATCCTTTTGACGATAGCGTTCTCTTACACCCTTCACTGGTTGAATCATGGCGAAAAGATTCAAAGGCGTGGGCAACAGGAAAAATAAAGAAAGATCCTAAGCCGGGTAGCCAAACATATTTAAAGATAGCCGCAGGATATAAAACTATTTCTGATGCAGCATCGGAAATTGGAATAAAAGAAGCGACTTTAAGACCCCATGTCATAAGCCTTAAGCCCGATCTAACTTATAATGATTACGGGTGGATTATCGAAAATCCTGCTGAAGGAGAAGGGATGCCCGGTAGTGAACTGGTTTGGCAATCTGATGAAGATGGACGTGGCATATACTATGTACATCCGCGTCTCATTGCTGCTTACAAGACGGCAACAGAAAAACATGCTCAACTTATAGAACAGGGCTATTTTCCTTTAGAAAGTGCTGTCGAACTCATTGGTGATTCTGTATCAACAATTTCTGCAAGGCTAAGAAATATAGACCCCAATGCCCGATATTATCTGAATGGGCGACCAGCAGAAGAAAAAACCATACTTCCTACAATTCTCGGGGCAGAATTAAAGTGGATAAATCCAATTAGTGGAGCAGTTTTACTTCACCCTGATTATGTGAAAGCTCATAAGGCTGTTAAAGAAAAACATGCCGAACTTATAGATAAAGGGTACTTGACTGTTGCCGAAGCAGCGATCCTGATAGGGATTGAAGAAGGAACTATGGGGGCTAGAATAAAAAATGTAAAATCGGAAGCGCGCTATCATCCGAATGGCCTCCCAGCAGAAGATACTGCCACATCAACTACATTATTGGGTACGGAGTTGAAATGGATAAGTCCCACCAATAGAGTAATACTATTGCATCCTGATTACGTAGCCGCACAAAAAGCAGCGCAGGAACGGCAAACTGAATTAATCGGTAAAGGTTATCTAGATACGGCTAAGGCTGCTAAAGAAATCGGTATAGCAGCCATAAATTTACGCGATACAATGTCTCGCGTCAAAGATGAGAAAGCCTATCCTATACATTCTGCAGACAACGTAATTGTAGAAATGAAGGGAGATGAGATTCGATACTCAAATCCCTATTCTACCGGAACGGTTATCAACCCAATCTACGTTAAAGGATATGCTGCCGCTGAAAAAAAGCATAAGCAACTAGTCCAAGATGGCTACATTTATTTTGCTGATGCTGCGCAGAAACTAGGGATCGATAAGCGAAAATTATCTTACTTAACGGCAAAAATTGCTTCTGAGGGTACATATTCTCCCGACGGACAATCTGTAGTGGCAGAAACTCCGGGAGCAGTTAAAGGTGAGCAGTTGAGATGGGGTCATCCCTTTGATACACATGTTGTGCTATTCCATCCTGATTTCGTTGAGAAGTTACGGCAGCGATTGCAGGATATGGAACGCGCTATCGAAAAAGAGAATGAGTTAATAGGAAAAGGATATTTTACGATTGAAGCCGCAGCAGAATATACGAGTATAGACTATGGCTCTCTTGTACCTAGACTAAAGAAATATAAACCAGAAGGTTATTATTCAGCTGCGGGGGTTCCTGTTGCTGCAGATTCTCCCCAAGCCATTCAAGGAAAAGAGCTGATTTTTCGTCCCTCCAGCGGTAAAGGCGTTCTGCTCCATCCTTCATTGGTGACTCGCTGGAAACAAGAAAAAGATGCCTCTACAATGGTAGCAAAAGGCGCAACTTCTGAAAAGATTGGTGACGCCCCGAAATTACCGCCAGACGTTGTCCAAGCATTAGAAAAGAAAGAACTGGGAACTACTCCCGAGGTAGGTAGCTAATGGTGTTTAATGCCCATAAGAAGTCTCAAAAGACAGAAATTCACTTGATTCGTGGGTTGTCAGAATTTGGCGAGCAAACTTATACCTATCTGGCTATTTATGCTCATCGAGTACGGGATTTAAAATTATCTTTAATAACTAAAACAACGGATTTAGAAAAATTTGGCGTTATCCTTAAAAGTGGCATAGGCGAACCGGATAATGCTACCAAGCAATATATAGCTAAAACGTATCTGAATGAGGAAACCCAACAATGACTTCCAAACCTGATAAAGATCAAGAATGGGTGGACCCTTATACAAAACAGCGTTTACTGAGTCCTGAGGCCATTGCCGCTCTAAAAGCGCAAATACAGCAAGACCCTCATGCAGATTTAGCGCCTGTCGCTGGTGCTTGTCTGGTTGAACTATACAAAGAACAATTTACCGTGATCCCTGCTATCAGCTATCGCTATGAAAAACCTTTCGGTGCTTTCCAATCTTCCTTTATTCTTGCACCTGCAAAAAAAGCAGTTGGCGGCATGAGAGCATGGAACAGCATGGCTACTGCGTTAGATCAACTAAACAAGCGTTTCCAGAATAGCAATGAAGGAAATGACCTTGTTCTTGTTGCCCCTCCACCAAGCCGAGATGGGAAAATTCATATTTCCATTAGTAATGCGGAGGAATTTGTTAAACTAGTCCGTGATCAACGACCCGATATTTACGAACGTGCAGAAACAAATTTACGTCAGGGTGTAAATTATCAGAAAGGTATAAAAGAGCGCGATTAGTTACTTTCAGGATGATGAACTTAAAAATTCATTCTCTGATGTTCCTACTTAAAGATAAATCCAATAGTCCCAGCCAGTTTTGGCATAAGAAATAAGCGCATGCCCGAAACCTTAAATAGAAAGCAACTCTACGACTTGGTCTGGGAAAAACCCATGATACAGGTCGCCAAAGATTATGGTTTGTCCGATCGCGGCCTGGCGAAGCTGTGCGAGCGTAATGATATCCCGGTTCCACCTCGGGGTTATTGGGCAAGGAAGCGGGCTGGATATAAAGTCCGTCAAATGCCATTACCGGCAAGGAAAGAGGAAGGCTCGCAACAGATTATCATCCAGAAACACGAACATGCACTGCCGCAAGAAGTGATGCAGGCCATGGAAACGGCACAGCAGAGAGTCCAGGCCACCGCGTTGGTTCCCCTATCCTCCCCAGAAAGCGATCTCCATAAAGCCATAAAAGCCACCGCCAAAGCCTTACGCAAAGCCAAGCCATCCGCTGAAACAGCTTCTGCCAATGCCAACGGTCATTGTGGAGTCACCGTCGGGCTGGCTAGTGTAGAACGGGCTATTGTTATTCTGGATGCGATTGCGCGCGCCCTTGATGAACAGGGACTTGCGCTTCAGCCATTGGGAACAAAAATGAGGATAGCCAAAGATCAGAATGAGTTGACCTTCACACTTACCGAGTACATTCAGAAACAACAACACGTTCCCACGCCGGAGGAGAAAGCAAAGGAGGAAAAACGTCTTGCAAAGCGTGAGCGTGATATTCGCTTGGGTATCTACAGCTACAGTAACGAAAAAGCCTATCCCGAGTATGACTTTATCCGGACCGGAGAGCTAGGCATTCAAATTACCGATGAATATGTCAGGGGTGCACGGCGTTCCTGGAAAGATGGCAAGAGACAGAGGCTGGAAGATATGATTGATGAGATTGCGGTCGGCATGGTCGCCTATTTAGCTGGCATTAAAGCCAGACGGGAAGAGCGCGAACGCTGGCATGAGCAATATAGAATCAATCAAGAACGGCGCGAAATCGCAACGCAGCACCGGGATCGTGAGGGAAAGCGCCGTGAGTTTGTTATTAAAGCGGCTGAAAAAATTACTGAGATTGATAGCCTGGAGAAGTTCCTATTACAGATACAGGTGGACAGTGAAGTGAGTACGGCCGATGAATTCACGCGCATGGTGGAATGGGTACGTGATAGAATAGATTCCCTTAAAGCCGGATTGGAAAGGGAAAAGCTGCTATCTTCCTTGCAGAAAAATGAGCTATTCCCCGAAAACGATACTTTGATTTGGGTTTTTGCGGAGCCGGAATAAGATCAGGAAGAAATCGAGAACGAGGGTCTATGACCACGACAACCTTATCATAATACGTTCTGTGGAAGTTTCATATAACCTTAATTATGGAAAAAACGAGAAAGTTTAGGACTAAGAAGTGCTCACGAAATTACGCCGCTGTGATCACGTAAATACACTGGCGGATGCTATTTCTTTTGCTTTTTAGGTTTCTTTTCCCGATGTAGTTGGGACACTAATTCGCCGAGTGTTCCCATTTTACGGTAAAACGTAGTGCGACCTATTCCTAAACCATCAGCAGCTTCAGTTTTATTACCATCGCAGAATTTAATCGCATGTTGGAATACGTCCTGAAGTACATCATCCAGAGGGCGAAGTTTATCTCCTTCAGTCAATGTGACAGCATTATTTAGGAAACGGGAATCCATAATATATATTTTCACTCATCAAATTTAAACTTTTGCAAAATCCTATACCACCTTGATCTTGCGATTTGCAGGCTTTTGGCTATAGCCGAACTATTATAGCGGTGATGATGCCATGCAAAATTGTAAATATCACGCTCCAAATCACGGAGTGAGCGCATTTGTCCGTTTGTATCTAAAAGGTTGAGTATGCCCTTATGAAGCTTGTCTGCTTTGGATTTTTTAGTCATTTCTGGCTGCTCGACAAGCCACTGTCCCATGCCAGCGATGATAATGCCGATGATGATTGTGCCATTCAGTATTCCCCACAAACTCCCCAGAGGTGAGTAAAACACCCAGCCGAAAGTCAGCGTACCTAACACCAGCATAACGATGAAAAGGAAAGCATCAGAACCGAAAAAACGGCTCAATGGAGATGCTTTTGCTGTGCCCGTGTTTCCAGATCGTTGATCGCATTCATTATCGCCAGCCATACCGACGCACCTTTCACGTCATCCTGCTCCATCAATTGAAGCATTTTCTTGGTTGCCACGTCCTCAGCATTACTGCCATGTTGCTTAATAAGCAACTTTGCCGAGGCGTACATGTCTCTTTTGATAACCATACCACCACGTTAGGATATATTTTGTACCTCTGGAAGGGGGTAAAATTGGGGCCGGGAACAGCCGTATAATCTCCATTATGGAAAGTTGGTTTCATTCTAATCATTTCTGCGCTTTCACCTTTCCAATGATGCCTCTGCCTAGAGCAGCTCAACTTAAAGATCAGAGGATATAGCGTTTCAACATCGCGTCGGAAGCGTCTACGGTCACGGACTTATGATCCAACCATGCCGTGACTTTGATAGTGTATCGCCCTTCCGGCAGGTGCATGTATATCACCCTATCGCGAGTGGAAATGTGAGCGACTTCTTGATTGGAAGCATCTAGCACCTGGATTTTGATCGGTTTTAATATAGCAAGGAAGGCATGTTGCACGTTAAGTTGTATATTGGTATTAGCTGCCTGTTTAAGCTCAGCATTTCTGCAACAATGGTCATTTTTGACCATCATGATATCCGGTTCTCCAGTATCGGTGCTGTAATCGGAAAGTTGCGCTACTGCTTGAGGAGCACATAACAGAGCAACTATAACCATAGTGATCAGAATTTCACCGCATGATAAACCGGTACGCATAATATTACTATAAACGGGGTTTATAAAGGTATGCTGGCATAGTTCGCGTAAGGAAACTCTCCCCATAAAGAATATAAACGTAAAGAACCCATAAACTCTATGCCGGCTGCGTGGCAGTTTGGTTGATCAGTTAGGAAAGATCAACTTCTCAATAATGCAGTTAGTCATAGAGAGTGTGATTTGGCCCTCTGTCTATGTCGCCAATTAAATAAAATAGCGTTGGTGAAGCTATACCAATCTTTACGCAAAAAATATGCATGTGCAGGTTTTCCTATATCGATTTATTATAAGGAAATCTCTATAAATGGCGGTAGCTACTGGAGTTATGCCTATACTGCACATGCCAAAGTTGTTCGGCTGGGAGGATGTATATGACTGATTCCGCAACTTCAATAGAAGCCATTATGCCCGCACCTGACGCCATAGCAACACAGTCCGCCCAAGCTACACTTGCAGCCTCCAATAAGGCTAATGCAACAAATCAAGCCGCCTTTCTGACCGAAATTGCGCAAGCAGAGTTGGCAAATGAAGCGCTCACGTTAGATAGTAGTTTAGGTATCAATCCGGCAAGCACACAGAATAATGTTTCTGCCAATGACGGATTACTTAATTTAGAGACCCCTACTCTTTCGCTGTTCAATGAATTTAGTACTAACCTTGGAAGTGCGAATATCACCAGGAACCTCACCACCCAGCAAATGCAGGAGATCGGCATATTACTAAAAGATGAGCAAGGATTGGAGGCAGCGGCTAATTTAAATATCCCTCTTCCTTTAGCCGACAATACAACCACGGTGGATTTGAGCTTGGCAGCGCAAGCCATCGCCAATGGGACACGTACGACCGCTTCGGTCAATGCGTTGGCATTCTTAACCCCTGCACAACTGGGGCAGATCGGAGCCATTCTTACGCCGCTGGCCAATACGCCTCTCACACAATCCCTTTTTCTCCAGATCCAAGCTCAGTGGACAGCTGCCGGCCTCAGCCCGCTGCAATTCAGCTTGAATACTATCGTGCTTATAATGAATTATATGGCAGGGTTACAACCTGCCCCCATTAATGCGATACAAACGAACAAGACAGCAAGTATCCATCGTGAGGTAGAGGTTGATTCTGTTATATCTGCTGATGAAGTCACCGTTGAAGATAATGCAGTTCTGTTGTGATAGACCGTTTTTCTAATGATTGACAACATTCATCATTTTCTTGGTACCATTAGTCCAGCACGCGTTGCACTTGGTAAGACACTCCGCACATTCATTCCGTGGATAATACTAACGCTCATCTGTCTGCAGCCATTTGAAGCCGCTGCAGAGGATTCCATGACATTTTCTTTTGAACTTAAGGATTTTCGTAAATATGGGCTAGGCCTATACCAGGTTATCCATGCCAACGGGGCAATTACTGGAGGAACTGCCGGCAGTTTGCGTATATTTGCACAAGAACATCATATTATGCGCGGAGGTGCCATATATTTCCAATCCGATGGCGGCCTTTTATCAGAAGGAGTCAAAGTTGGCAGGCTCATCCGTGAGCTTGGCCTCGATACCTATATAGGCGGGATTGATCCTAAAGAGCCGGGATATTGTTTAAGCGCATGTTCGTTGGCATATTTAGGAGGTGTCTCACGTTTTATGAATGATGCTGCAACCTATAGCGTACAACGTTTTTATCGCCGTGCCGGTGACAATCAAGAATTTGATCTCGCAGCTTCACAAGTTTTTGCTGGGGAAATAACGAATTTCATAAAAGACATGGGCGTGAATCCAAGTCTATTTAAGTTTATGCTCCTACCTGGAAATGAATCACTTGTCGGAATAGATAAAAACACCTTGGTTGGGTTTAAAGCTGTAAATGATGGCATATTTGATGAGAAATGGGAAATTGCACTCAATGATAAAGTGCCTTACCTGCTTGGAACAGTTAGAAATAATCACGGAACACATAAGCTAACATTTATGTGTAACAGTCAAAATAATACGCTTGCTGGCGCAGGATTCCTGGAAAATAGTGATCCTCAATGGATTCTAGAAAACTCTGCATATACTAAAGGCCTTTTTATCGGCAAAGATGCAGTCGAAATGCATACAGCGAACAAAGCAGAACAGAATTATGTCGAACTCCTGTTTCCAGTATCCCCCGATCTTTCAGAACGGTTAAGTGCGGCACCCAGTTTAGGAATTTATTTTCAACCGTACAATATACCGTTTCCCGTAGGATTTAAAATACGTCAAACTGATGAATCAATGCTGCTGATGAAGCACTATTTTAATAGCTGTTTCACTGGGAAGCGAGAGTAGCGCTTCATAGTCTCTTCTAGCCACCATGGAGAACTTTGCAGCACAGGAACTTGCGAAAAGCCAACAAGTGCGGCTTCACAGATAAATTGCTGAGTCCGAATTTATGCGAAAACGTTTGGCAACCGCATAACCTTTAATTATGAAAAAAATGAGAAGATTTGGGACTATGGATTCACTTTTAAGAATTAACATGCTGATTAGTATAATTTATTTTGATAATCGATTTTTAAAGGTACCCGCACATAAATCCTAAGTTTGTTGAGATGTGGTGAGAGCATTCTTGATTTTGATTATTTAAGGCAAACTATATTACGCTTTGAGGGATGGGATGCAATTCTACATCGGTATGCCCGAGGGAGAAAATCCAATGCTAAATCTCGAATGTTGCATGTGATGTAGAATTTCATCTGCCATAATTTTTTCAAACGTCTTGGCGAGCGTTTCATTCGCTCGGCTTCTATTCTGCTCGGCGTTTGTGAAATAAGTATTAAGCGCATTATCACAGGCAGTTTTGCATCGAGCTGACAATGCCATCATATTAGCAAGACGGGCAGTACTCATTTTTTCATCTGTCTGCCATAAAGGCACATGAGGTAATTGGTTGCGCTCTTCTAGCAATTCACGGATGTTGGCAAGCATGAGTACTTCCCGGATGGTGTGGCGTCCTTCATGCAGTGTTGGCAAGCTTTCATGTCCTATAGCGTATATGACCGGCTGCACAAAGTTATTATAGTCTCGCAATCCTATGCGCCCGATGCGCGCCAATTTATTGTTGCTAGCAATTTCGCGTTCCTCAGCATCTTTGATACCCAGCAATTTCTCTGACATAGGCTGACTGAGAGTAATTGTTACAAGGTGCGTTTCTGGATTATATGCTATGTCTATGTCGGTTTTTGATCGCACTTGTTTTGTAAATTCTGCCAGTTGGTCCCCGGACGAGAAGCCAGGTAGTTCTGTAGACAGACTGTGATGAGTCATGCCGGCATGTATTAATTCATATTCACTCAGTGGTACTTCAAGCAATCTGGTGACTATGGCCGTAATCAATAGCCCTGCATCATTATGATCAAAAAAAGGAACGGTAATTTGTTTCTTATCTTCTCGCTTAGCAGTAAAATCATCAATGGCTTCCCACGTTTCGTGAGGTATATATCTGTAAATGATATGTTCGGCTTGGGCTTTTTCCATAGAGGCACGGGCTGGATTGTTTCTGTTAGCTAGCTGAACGAAAGTAGTTGCCGGACTTTGGCGGTAAGAGTTAATTCATGCCAATCTGTCTTTGTCCTTCGACCATACTAGCAATAGTAGCTTTGGTAGCTTCAATCCGTTCTGCGGGAATGCGTTGTGCCACATGCACACGTAGCATGCCACCTTCAGAGCCATCATAGGCGACGTTGGTAACTGGAAAGTTTTTCTCCTTTAGCAGCGTATCTACCAAGGCAGCCAGTTCACTTCCCGAATCCGGACCAAGTGCGCGGATGCTGGTATCAATCGGCAACTTGAATACGGTGATTGGCTCGCCAGTGTTAGGCAAGGTTAGTTCTGTCGAAGTCACTTCCTGCGGACGAAGTTTGCCCAGCAAATCTGCTTGGTGCGGCGTCAGTTTTCCCTGCTCCCGTTCATTTTTCCATGATCTATCTTGCAAGCATTCGGTAATTTCTTCTAGGCGACTAGCTGGAACACCAATCAATTGCACTTCGTTCAATTGCGCGATGGCACGAGCGGGGTGTCCAGCTTCCTGACCAATTGCATTGGCAATATCCGCAAGATCTTTAGCATGGCGTTTATCGCTGCGTTCAAGGTCAGTGGTTACACGGATAACGCCATATTCTGGATTACTGGAGACGGCGGTAATATGACCTAGCGGATCATGCAGCACGCTTTCAACTTCGAGCTTTCTTTTGCTGCTGCCACCAAACATACCTCTGAGGAAACGGCTCATATACTTCCCCTATCTGCTGTGATTGTAACATTCAGCATATATCTTACCTAAGAATAGTTAATAACTTAATTATGACCGCAAAATGTACTGCTGCGGTATCTGGCAGACCAGTACTGACGGGTGGACTCACACTTGAATTTTAATTGTACTTCGGCACTTAAACCCAGAAATACGAGATAAGCTATTGAAAAGGAAAAATAAATCGTGGGCTAGGATTCACTTTTAAGCAGTAATACACTGATTGGTATAATTTATTTCGATAATCGATTTTTCAGGTACCACACATAAGCCCTAAGTTTGTTGAGATGTGGTGAGACAAAAATATACTGAATTAAAATCTGAGATCTTAGAATAAAGTAACTATTGCAGGTAGACAAAGGGATGTATTGTTGCTATTTCCAGCGGCAGAAGAAAAATTATTAATTATCAGAGGCTTTTATTATGCCTAGCAATAAATCATTTATCCCCGACAAAATTGGAAAATTCCTTGCGAGAATTAATGCCGTGCGGCGAAGCGAGGCAGAGATTGCATTGGATGAAGTAACAGCAAGCCTCCCAGGTACCATAGATGTCATAACACCTGATCAGCCTGTCGGCATCATGGAGATTCCGGCGGCGGAAGCCAATTTTCTGGCAATGCAAACGAGACTGTTAGGAAGACAACGTAATAGCCCCATGAAAGCCATCGATATTGGCACCTTTACTGGCCGTTCAGCACTGGCTATCGCCCAAGCCATGCCAAACGGAGGAAAAGTGATAAGCTGCGACACAAATGAAGAATATACAAATATCGCTAAGGCACATTGGGAAAAAGCAGGAGTTGCTAATCGGATTGATCTCAGGCTCGCTCCCGCCCAGGAAACACTTCGGCAATTGCTCGAAAAAGGAGAAGCGGGGACATTTGATCTGGTTTTTATCGATGCCGACAAATTAAACTACGATACTTACTACGAAAGAGCATTGGAACTTTTGCGGCCGGGCGGTCTTATCATATTGGACAATATGTTATGGAGCGGTCGTGTCGCCGAGCCTGAACATAATGATCCCAATACCGCGGCGCTCCGTAATCTTAATATAAAAATTTCCGCAGATGAAAGGGTTGATCCTGTGCTCCTCGGTTTTGAGGATGGGGTCATGATGATTGAGAAACGCGATCCTCATCGTTTTTCTAAATTAGCTCCACCGCCCACTCATGGGTTGTCCACCGCGCCGCCACTTATCCGGTGAATAATATGTCAGACCGGGAAGAAATTGCGGTTATTGGCGGCGGGCTGGGCGGGGTTACAACCGCGTTGATGCTGGCTAAGGATCCGCATTATCACGTTACCTTGATTGAGGCTCAACCGACCGTACTCAACGGTGCCTGTGTGAGTGCTGGCCGCTTGCATTTAGGCGGCGAATATCCACTGGATTCAAAAACAGCCCATGATTGTCTCCTTGGGGCAATTATTTGGAAGCTCCTGATGCCAAAAAATATTTATACACCTGCGCCTCCCATGAAATTTCTGCTGGCTCAAAAAACTCAAGAACACGGCGAAAAATACCCGGAAGATGACAAAGCACTTACGCTGGATAAATATCTTACGGCCTATGAAAAAATACGTGAGGAATACGAGAGGATTTTTTTTAAAAACTCAAAAGGCATATAGGTGGGATAACGAAACGACGGAAAAAGAATTATTTGGCTCTTTTGAAAAAAGAGAGGTTTTGCCGACCATTGAAATCGGAAGAATATGCCGATTATCAGGGTGATAGCAAAATCGCCGGAGGTTTTCAAAGCCCGGAAATAGGTATTAATGTGCCTAAATATCTTGCCATGCTTCAGGCAGAGCTTGAAGCACAGCAGCGCAAGGGCAATATCACTATACGCACCGGTCATGCAGTGCAAAAAGAGGGCATCCAGGGGAAAAACGGGGGATTTTCCATTCAGTGCAAGACTGCTGGCGGGAAGAATAAAATTATACGTGCGAGCCAGGTAGTTCAAGCTGCCTGGAGCGGCGGGTCGAAAATAACGCCCCACTTCAATCAGGAAATCGGAGAAAAGGAAAAAATCGTTACTGTCTATAGGCGAGCAATGTTGCTGGTAGATCTACCAGCGGGCTGGAAAACCCCCCCTGCCTTTATTCTAAGAGGTGAAGATGGTGGAATGCTCTCCCCTGATAATGACAAAACAGCGAGATGCTATTTACCGACAGAAGAAGGTGCCTATCTCAAACAGCATGACCTTACCAAAGACGAACCGACCCTTCCGGAAGATTGGGAGAGATTGTCCGAAGCAGAAAAAAACAGGTGGACGGAAACTTATTTCCGCTTACTCAAAGAGCGTTTTCCTGCATTGAAAAATGCTACTAATCCGCGCTTGATGATCCGTGACACACTTAATTTTCAACAAGATTTGTCCCAAAGGGAATATCAGAATGTTCAAGAGGTGGCGGCTTTCATACCTAAATTCCAGATGTCCATGAGCATGGAAATGGAGATGGTCCAAGAACAAAAAATGGAACAAACACCTGTCCCGTATACGTTAGAAGTAAAGCCTGGCCTTTTTATGCTTTATCCTACAAAGGCTACTTTTTGTATTAACACTGCACTTCAGGCTGCACAAATGGTGAAAGACCGTAGTCTAGGCCCCCACATAAAAATAATTAAACCGCTAAGTTCGGAGGAGATACTGGGTTTCATATTAAAGCCGTGGAAAAGAGAGCAATACTCGTTGGCAGAGATGAAAACTCCCGATAAACGGTTTTTTGCCAGATTCTTCAGAGAACATCCCGACCTTAGTTCCGAAATGCTTAAGGAAACCTGGCCGCAAGAGGGCCCGGGAAGCGAATCCTGGGTTCAATATGATCTACTAAGAAAATCTGCGAAGCGCGCAATAAGACCGGATTGACGCAAAAAGTGACTTCCTTATAGAGATTTTATACCCTTACAGTGGATATTACCCTAACGATGGCCCAGCTACTTTCTACCAAAAATAATTTCTTCCATAAAGAATTGCTGCGCAATCCCGAAGCCCTGCGCGTTATCCTGGATGCAGCCGATATCCCCATTAATTATTGCAGCGCCGATCAGACTTTTCTTTTTGTCAATGAGACGTATGCAAGATGGTATGGGCGCACGCCTGAACAGGTTATTGGTAAAACCATACAGGAGCTCTTGGGCGAAGAGGGTGCAAAAACTATTCGCCCCTATTATGAACGTGCCCTTAAAGGCGAGCATTTCCGCTATGAAACGGAGGTCAATCTATCGATAGGTTATCGATATATCCAATGCAGTTATACGCCTGTTTTAGACGACAATAAAATTGTCACCGGCTGGGTAGGCATTATTTATGACATGACGCAACGTTATCTGATGGAGAAAGCGCTCCATGAAAACGAAGCGGCGTTAAAACTGGCAAAGGAAAAAGCGGAGGCGGCCAACATCGCCAAATCTGAATTTGTCGCCACCATGAGCCATGAAATCCGCACGCCCATAAACGCCGTGATCGGATTATCTCAAATTCTCAGCATGAGCGGGCCTTTGACCACTAAACAGGAAGAATACATCCGCACCCTACAATTAAGCGCACAGTCTTTACTTTTGCTCATCAATGATCTGCTGGATTTCAGCAAAATTGAATCCAACCGTATTGATCTGGAACATATTCCCTACCGTTTTTCTTCTATTATCGAAGAAATCATCGCCATGTTTGCCATCCAGGCGAGGGAAAAAAGGATCGCGATAAACTATGTAAAATCACTCCTGGATGAAACACCTTTTTTAGGTGATCCTTTACGAATCCGCCAAATACTGACCAACCTCATAAGCAATGCCCTGAAATTCACAAACAAAGGAGAAATCATTATCGATCTTTCCGCCACCCCAAGCAGCGAAGCTGAACACGTGTATGTCCATGCTCGCGTGCAAGATACCGGTATTGGTATTCCGGCCCATAAAATTGCCGCGGTATTCGATAAATTCACGCAGGCGGATATGTCCATCACCCGCCAATACGGCGGAAGCGGCTTGGGACTGGCTATCAGCAAGAATCTGGCGGAGCTGATGGGCGGGTCTATTACATTGAAAAGCACGGTGGGCATTGGCTCTGAATTTGTTCTTCATCTGCCTGTAAAATATGCGCAGGAGAGCGATAGTTTTTCCGTCGCGTTGTCGCAAAAAGAAAAAGCGCGAGCCCTCGATGCGCCGAAAAATAATATCAGGGTGCTACTCGCAGAAGATCATTCTCCTAACATATTGGTGGCCACGACTTTGCTTGAAAGTATGGGATATAGCTGTGATGTCGCCCGCACAGGCAAGGAAGTGCTGGTCAAGATTTCGGGCGAAGCGCCTTACGATATTATTCTCATGGATGTCCAGATGCCGGAATTAGATGGTTATGTTACCACACGTATTTTACGGGAAGGCGAGCGGAAGAATGGGAAAAAACGACTCCCCATTATAGGGGTCACAGCTCATGTCATGCCTGACAGCATAGACAAATGCTTTAAAGCAGGAATGGATGATTATATTGCCAAACCTTTCGATGTTGAGAAATTAAGTAAAAAAATTTCTAACTTAATAAAGAACCCGGATAGATTATTTTTTTAAATTCCCTAAAATGAGGCAGGGAATTGTTTTAATGGGACCGGTTAGCTTGAGCAGCAAGGTATGTACGGGGTTTCTTTAACAATCACGACGAAGTATAGGCAACAAAAAGTTTGTACGTCGTTACAGTGACGCGGGTTAAAGCTTTATGTAATCCTTATAAAAATCTCCTCCTTTCCACATCGTATAAGCATCTGCAATGATGGCTAATGGCTTCAATGTAACTAATATAACTTTTTTTATGGAGTCATTATGCGCGCAGGTAGTGGTATTCTTCTTTGGTTATTGGGCATCCCCCTTCCGGTAATATTGCTCATCGCTTTATTTACCCGGTAAGGAGAGCTTTATGAGCAGCATAACTGGTGTGCGGGACGATACCACTATCGAGGCGTCCGCTTCGGCAGTGTCTTGGGGAGCTATTATTGCAGGCGCGTTTATCGCTGCCGCCGTATCGCTTTCTTTATTGCTGCTCGGCTCGGCATTAGGGCTATCTTCTTTATCGCCATGGTCACATCCAGATGCGGAAAGTGTTAAATCTTTCACCGCCAAAACTGCTGTTTGGCTTATCATCATGCAGTGGGCTGCCGCTGGTCTTGGTGGATATATCACCGGTCGCCTGCGTACCAAATGGACAGGAACACATACGGAGGAAGTATTCTTTCGCGATACCGCGCATGGGTTCCTGACCTGGGCTGTCGCCACCATATTTACCGCTAGCGTACTGGCATCGGCTGCTACCGCTATTGTCAGTGGCGGCGCGAAAGCCGGCGCTATAGTCGCGGCGGGCGCAGCTAGCAATCTTGGCCCAGACCCACGCCCCGGTCTAAACCTTGACGACCCCACCGATTATTATATCGATATGCTCTTTCGTGCACCTTCAACTAAAGCCGATGCACCTGCGCCGGAACTACATGCACAAACCATGCGCATTCTTGCAACCGGTCTGAAAAATGGCGGTGTGAATGATGCGGACAAAGCCTATCTAACGCAACTCGTTGAAGCGCGCACGAACTTAACCGAAGCCGATGCCAGTAAGCGCCTCGATGATACGCTTGCGCAGCTTACCGCTGCGAAGGAAAAGGCGAAGCAAGATGCAGAAGAGGCCCGTAAAACCGCGATGCATGTATCGCTATATATTTTCCTCTCCATGCTGATGGGCGCGTTCATCGCCAGCAGTGCTGCTGCTCTCGGCGGTAAGCGGAGAGACGAGTATTAGCAATGCCAGCCTCTCTCGCGGTGCTTCCTGACATTCTTTTAGAAAATAAAAAGGATAACCAGGAACAACTGCCTGATTCATCTCCAGCCACGCTGGCCCGGGATCCCCAAACGTTCTTTCAAGGCGGATTATTCTTTCTTGCCATGCTTACGGCACTTTATTTTGCCCGTGCGATTGCTATGCCGATCGCGCTGGCATTTGTGCTCAAACTTACGTTGCAACCTTTACTGCGAGCCTTGCAAAAATGGCATGTGCACCGCACCCTTGCATCTGTTCTTATACTGCTCCTATTGGGAAGTACCATCGTCGGCATGGGAACGGCGCTGTCCGGGCCTGCGGTCACATGGGCCGAAAAACTGCCCGGCGGTATTCCCAAGATTCAAGAACGTTTAGGTTTTCTAAGCCGCCCTATCGCCCAAACGCAAAAATTCGTAGCGCATGCCGAAGATATGACGAAAGTAAGCGGGTCCAAAGTCATGCCGGTAGCTGTAGAAGGCACCCGCCTTTCAGACCGCATTTTTTCCGGAACCAGCGCCTTCGCAGGCGGTCTTTTTACCACCATGCTCATATTATTTTTTCTGATGGTTTCGGGTGATACATTTCTGCGCAAATTGGTCGAGGTATTGCCCAGGTTTAAAGACAAGCGCCAGGCGGTCGATATTTCACAGCAGATTGAGCGTGATATTTCCCGTTATTTGCTCACCATCACCATGATGAACGGATTGGTCGGCATCGCTACAGGCATTGTGGTCATGACGATGGGTCTAGGGGACGCGGTGTTATGGGGTACGATGGCCTTCCTGCTAAATTACGTACCCATAGTGGGGCCACTGATCGGTATTACGATCCTTTTGCTGGCTGGAATTATGGGCGATATTGACGGGATGGCGCTGCTTCCCGCCTGCCTTTACCTCGGCATTCATATTCTTGAGGGATCATTCGTCACGCCTCTTTTATTAGCCAAACGATTCACGCTCAATCCGGTATTGGTGATATTATCACTGGTGTTTTGGTATTGGATGTGGGGTGTACCCGGCGCCATTCTATCCATGCCGATGTTGGCCATCACCAAAATTATCTGCGGCCGCATTCAGCCACTCGCCGCATTGGGTTACTTCCTGGAGGGTTGAGGGTCGCCCTTAAGCAATGCCGTTAAAGCCTCCGCATTTCGGAGGGCATGGCCTTCATAATCGTTGTTAAAGTAGACCCATATGCGTTCAGCACCTGAGTGGTGAATGCGCTTTGCCCACATAACTAACTCTTCTTTGCTATAATCATGCCGATACCAGCGTTTGATGCCATGAAAGCGAACATATATCTCATCGGCCGTTTTTACTAATTCATCCGGCAATTTCGGGCCGCTGCAGGAGCAAAAGATCGTGCCAGTTTTGCGGAACGCCGCATACACCTTTTCATTCCACCAGCTGGCATGGCGGAATTCCACGACATTGCGTCTGTGTAATTCTAACTGGCTTAGGATTTGCTTCAGGCGCGCGGGCGTATAATGAAAACTCGGTGGCAATTGGAACAGAAAACACCCCATTTGCGGTCCTAATATATCGGCTATGTAGCCAAAATCCTTTACCAACTCTTTCGTATCTTTGAATCGTTTGGTATGGGTAATCAGCTCATTGACTTTAACGGTATATACAAAATTCTTTTGCTTTGCTTGGCGTATCCACGATTTCACTGTTGCAATCGTCGGCCAGGAATAGAATGGTGCGTTCAGCTCTACCGTTTTAAAATGCTTGGCATAATAAGCAAACCAATCACCCGTGGATATGGTATGGGGATAAAAAATGCCGCGCCAATCCCAATAAAACCAGCCAGAGCAGCCAATATAATAGCGCTGCGTCAGCGCCAGCGTTTCGAATAATTCGCCGCTATTTGCCAGGCGTGCGATATGCATTTTTGCCGCGCGTCCGACATTTTCCCGGCGTTGCTTTTCTCTGCGCGCTTCACGTTTCTCTTTACGTTCAAGCGTCGCTGCATCCGGTTTTTTAGCCATTAGGCACACTCTTTATGGAAAACGCATTAAATCATGTATGTCCACACATCGTATCGTTATGTCGGACAGCGTACAGATAATGAGGCTAATAAATCCATTATGAAAAGGAGAAGTTATGTTCGAATCGCTCACCGCTTCTAAAGAAGATGCCATCGTTATCCTCAAAAGCGACCATGAAAAGGTCAAAGGACTGTTCCAGCAGTTCGAAAACGCCGATAACCTGCGCGAGAAAAAGAAAATCGCGGCGCAGGCCCTCATGGAATTGAAAATCCATGCCGAAATTGAGGAAAAGATTTTTTACCCGGCTGTGCGTCAGAAACTCGATGACGAAGACATCATGAATGAGGCGGATGAAGAACATCATGTTGCCAAGTTGCTCATTGCCGAGCTCGATCAGATG
>Ga0206957_1049_pt1 | contig 33771 bp, 30 predicted proteins | sample Alteio_BWOrgHeat_32_FD_152975 | JGI IMG/M metagenome (GOLD analysis project Ga0206957, IMG submission 152975) | Enriched cells from forest soil in Barre Woods Harvard Forest LTER site, Petersham, Massachusetts, United States -... | ecosystem: Environmental > Terrestrial > Soil > Temperate forest >...
CCGGCCGGATTGCTCCTACTCGAAGATTTAGGCGACGATATATTCACCTCGTTGCTTAAGACGCAAAGCGGCATGGAACAGGAATTATATGGCGCTGCGATCGATGTGCTCGCCGGATGGCATAATACCGAGCGCAGTTCCGCATTTATTTTACCCGAATATGATAATGAATTGCTGATGAAGGAAGTCTGCCTGTTTGCCGACTGGTATCTGCCGCAGGTGCTGGGAAAACAAAAAGCAGCGACGCTCAAACCGGAATATCTTGCGCTGTGGCAAAACATTTTCGCGCAGACAGCGCTCTCTACCGACAAATGGGTACACCGCGATTACCATGCCGATAATTTACTATGGCTGCCGAAACGACCGGGCATCCAGCGCGTCGGGCTACTTGATTTTCAGGATGGCGTCTATGGCGATGCGGCGTATGACGTGGTGTCGCTGCTCGAAGATGCAATATGACCGCCAGCGGGGCTGACCGGGCGCAGTTCATGACGGCTTATGCCGTGCTCGGCGCGCAACGCAACAGCAAAATCATCGGCATTTTCTGCAGGCTGGCCGCGCGCGACAATAAATTCAATTATCTTTCGTACCTGCCGAGAGTGTGGCGACATTTTGAGCGCGATCTCACTCATCCCATATTGGCACCGCTTAAGGCGTGGATTGAAAAACATGTACCGGCAGATAGCCGCGGCGTCATCGCCATTCAGCATACATCACAAGATTTGGCGCTGACGGCATGACGCAAACCATGCCTAAAGCGATGGTGCTGGCGGCGGGCCTTGGCACGCGAATGCGTCCATTGACCGAGCATTTGCCCAAGCCGCTGGTGAAAGTAGCGGGGGTTGCTTTGATTGACCGAGCGCTGGATTGGCTTGCTGCTTCCGGCGTCGAGGAAGCAGTAGTCAACAGCCACTATCTTGCTCCGTTGTTGGAAGCGCATCTGGCGAAACGCAAGACACCCAAAATCCATGTGTCATACGAAGCCATTGTCCTTGAAACCGGCGGCGGCGTGAAGCAAGCATTGCCGTTTCTCGGCGATAAGCCATTTTTCGTCGTCAACAGCGACACTATTTGCATCGACGGTAAAGTTCCAGCGCTGCACCGGTTGATGCAGTCATGGGACGATACGGTGGACGCATTGCTGCTGGTGCATAAAACAGCTGATGCTGTTGGTTTCTCCGGGCCGGGTGATTTCTTTATGGATAAGGATGGCAGCCTGCGCCGCCGACTTGAAGCGCCATCGGCGCCGTTCGTGTTCACCGGCGTGCAAATGCTGCACCCTCGCTTGTTCCACCATTCGCCTGACAGCGTTTTCTCGCTTAATGTATTATATAATCACGATATGCGGAAAGACGGAACGCTCATGCGTGTGCGTGGATTATTGCACGATGGAGATTGGCTACATGTCGGCACGCCGCAGGAACTGCAGCAGGTCGAAAGCTGGTTAGCCGACTAATTGCAACAATGCCGGATTCAGATTATTGGTTTGCGCGGCTACAGCGATGGCGGCGTTGTACTGCACATCCGCGAGCGATGTCTGCGTTGAAGCGGAAGCAATATCGGTATCGCTGATCGAAGATTGCGCTGCCTGCTGGTTGGTGATAGCGGAATCAACATTTGCGAGCGCATAATTCAATGTTTGCTGGAACGCACCGATGTTAGATTGCGTACCCGTCACCGTGTTCTGCGCATTACCAAGCGCAGCAAGCGCCTGGCTGGCCCCATCCGTAGATGAAATATCCAACGCGCCACCGAACAGGCTGTTCGCTGACTGATTGGCAATCGAAAGTATATTATCACTACCGCTCTTTTGGCCAAGCAGGCTATCGAGCGACAGGGCATTCGCCCCGCTTAAGCTTCCATCCAATGTGTTCTGGCCGTTGAAAGACGTCGTCCCGGCTATGGAGGTGAGTTGGCTGGAAAGCTGCTGGAAGGTCTGATTGAGCTGCCGGCGATTATTGGCGTTGAGTACTGGCGACTGCGCCTGTGACGCCAACGATTGCAACTGGCCGATAATACTTTGGATCTGTTCGATGCCGCCCTCGGCGACCTGCGTCAGACTCAAACCTTGCGTCAAGTTATCCGCAACCGTTTTGAGCGCGGAAGTTTGCGATTGCAATTGCGCAGCAATGGAAACCGCGGCAACATTATCCGACGATTGATTGTTGCTGACGATGTTGGCCAGCGCCGCCTGCAGCTTGTCGCTAGCGTTCGTGACACCCGTTTGTGGGAGTGTGCCGCCAATTCCATTCAATGAGGTAACGTCCATATATCCTCCTGACAATCACCGACCACGTGGCCGATTGCCCTTACTGGGCTGCATCGCACTATTTCGCGATGTTATAATATAGTATATTCCTTACTAAACCGTTAATCAACAGTCATCATCACAGGTCTAACAAATTCTTCGAAAAATCAATAGCTTCAAAAATTTTTAAGTCGTCGATTCCTTCACCAATGCCGATAAAATGGATAGGAATTTGGCATTGCTTGGCCAGCGCAACGACAATGCCACCCTTGGCTGTACCGTCTAGCTTGGTGATGATAAGTCCGCTGACTTGCGCCGTATCACCAAATGTCTGAACCTGGCTTAACGCATTTTGACCAGTCGTCGCGTCGAGTACCTGAATGACATGATGCGGTGCCGCCGCATCGATTTTTTTTATCACCTTGATGATTTTCTGAAGTTCCGCCATCAGGTTTGCTTTGTTCTGCAAACGCCCGGCCGTATCGATGAGTAGCACATCAATATTTTCCGCTTTCGCTTGTTCATAAGCGCGGAAGGCAACTGCTGCCGGATCGGAATTAGGTTCGCCGGTGATGACCGGAATATGCGAGCGCTTGCCCCACACCTGCAACTGCTCAACCGCCGCGGCACGAAACGTATCCGCCGCCGCCAACATGACCGAAAGCCCCTGCCCTTTGAACTGCGCCGCCAGCTTACCGATCGTCGTCGTCTTGCCGTTGCCATTGACGCCGACCATAAGGATAACCGAGGGTTTATGCGCCGCGTCAAGCACCAATGGCTTCGCCAAGGAGTTAAGGATTTTTGCAATTTCATCGGCCAAAAATTGCCGCACTTCCTGCGGCGTAATCTGCTTGTCGAATTTTTGTTTTGATAACGAAGCCGTCAATTCCGCTGCCGTCTTTGCACCCAAATCCGCTTCGATCAATAACTCTTCCAACGCCTCGAGCGAATTGGCATCAAGCTTTGCCTGCGTAAAAATACCGGCGATGCCGCCGGCAAGTTTGCCGGAGCTTTTGCTTAAACCCGATTTGAGTTTTGCCAGAATATTCATGCCGCCACCGCAGCATTCATATGCAACTGCCCTCGTAACGTATGCGCAGTAGCATCTGTAATTTTTACTTCAATCACGCTTCCTACTTCATAATCGCGATCCAATTCCACCGGCGCGAAATGTTCCGTGCGGCCATGCCGATTTCTCTCTACGACAACTTTGGCAACATTGCTGATTTGCGAAACAAGATAGTCAGCTAACTGTTTATCTCCGGCAACGCGCAATCTGTTCGCGCGTTCCTTACGAATGGCTTTTGGCACCTGCGGCATTCTCGCCGCCGGCGTACCAGGCCGCGAGGAATACGCAAATACGTGCAGATAGGTCAGGTTCGCTTCCGCAACTAACTTTAATGTATTCTCAAACATTTCTTCCGTTTCGGTTGGAAAACCAGCAATAATATCGGCGCCGAAAACAACATCCGGCCTCAATGCACGAACACGCATACAAAAATCAAGAATGTCCTGCCGCGAATGCCTGCGCTTCATGCGTTTCAAAACCATGTCATCGCCAGCCTGCAAGCTGATATGGATATGCGGCATCAGGCGCGGTTCTTCGGCGATCAATCGGTATAAATCCTCATCAACTTCGACAGCATCAATGGATGACAGACGCAAGCGCTGCAACTGGGGCACCAGCGCCAGCAGGCGGCTCATCATTTGCCCTAGCGTCGGCTTACCGGGCAAATCCTTGCCGTAATCGCTGATGTCGACGCCGGTCAGGATGACTTCATTATATCCGATCGCCACCAGATTTTTTACCTGCGCCACGATCTCACCCATCGGTGCCGATCGGCTGTTGCCGCGGCCGTAAGGAATGATGCAAAACGTGCAGCGATGATCGCAGCCATTCTGTATCTGCACAAACGCCCGCGCCTTGCCTTCGAAACTCGTCACCATATGCGACGCCGTTTCCTTCACCGACATGATGTCGTTGACGAGGACTTTTTCGGTATTTCCTATCGCGAATTCGTAACCGCTTTTCTCCAGTTTTTCCTGGTTACCGATAATTTTATCGACCTCTTCCATGCTTTGGTACATATCGGGATGCACCTGCGCCGAGCAGCCGCTGACGATGATTTTCGCATTGGGGTTTTCCTTGCGCGATTTGCGGATGGCCTGACGCACTTGCCGTTCAGCCTCGCTGGTCACGGCGCAACTGTTGAATATAATCGCGTTGCTCAAACCTGCCGATTGCGCCTGCTGGCGTATGACTTCGCCTTCATATAAATTGAGCCGGCAGCCGAAATTGATGACTTCAATACTCATAATTCCAACGTCTTTTGAAATTCGATTTCGGTAAAGCCGCCCAGAAGTATATGCCCGTTATCGTCCATCTCCACTTTTACCCACGTATGCGAATCATCAAATGAAATAATTGCCTCGCGGACGCTGCTATCGCGCGCATTGGCCGCCGCCAGCATGGCGCAAGCCGCAGTTCCGCAGGACTTGGTCAACCCCGCACCGCGCTCCCACACCTTGGCGTAAATGATATGCTTGGCAAATCCCTCTTCCTTATCCAGCGCAGCAAAGCTCACATTCACGCCTTCGGGAAATACTTCTTTATAACGCTCAAGCGCCGCGCCCTTGGACGCGACGTCGGCAGTAATAATCGGAAGGTTTCTCCCTTTATGTTCTTTGGAAGAAAACGACAGGAAAAAAACCACATGCGGATTGCCCATGCTGACAAAAGCGGGTGCGCCCAGCTTAGGCAGATTACAAAATTTCTCTACCTTCGCCGCGGCTTCTTTCAGCGGCATCGCCAGTGGAATTTGCTGCCAGTCAAACTTTGGCTTGCCCATATCCACAAGAATATAATCCAGTTCCGGATCTTTCCTAACTCCCTGCAATATCCCCGCATTCGTCTGGATGGAAACCGGCAGCTTGCCCAATTCACTCTCCAGAATTTCCGCCACGCACCGCGTCGCATTGCCGCAGGCATCGACCTCGCCACCATCGGCATTATAGATACGCATAAAAGCATCGGTCTTTTTCGACGGCTCCATGACGATGACCTGATCACAACCTTTAGTTATGGTATTATCGCGCGCGGCGATTTTCCGCACCTGTTGCAGCGTCAGGCGGACGGGGTTTTGGCGGGCATCGAAAATGACGAAATCATTGCCGGCGCCATTCATTTTGAGAAAGGGTAATTGCATAGCCTTTATATAGTCGTAAAGGCGTGGATTATAATGGCTAACTGCTAAAAAGACACGGAAAATCGGCAAAAAACGCCCTGAAAAAGCCGTAAATGGGGTTATTCTCTTTGACATCCAGCCATGCCCTTGTTATTCTGGTAGTTCAACTTCAAACTTAAGGGCCGTTTAAGAACGGTTGTCCGCAAAGGGGGTATATTTCTTTGGTAGAAGTTATTGTCCGCGATAACAACGTCGACCAGGCGTTACGCGCGCTTAAGAAAAAGATGCAGCGCGAAGGCCTGTTCCGTGAAATGAAGATGCGCCGTCATTACGAGAAGCCTGCCGAAGCCCGCGTCCGCAAGGCCGCTGAAGCTAAGCGCCGCGCCCGCAAACTGGCACGCAAAAATTCCGAAAGGAACGACTAATACGATGTGAGGATGTGAAGATGTGGGGAAATAGCCTCAATTCACATCCTCCATCTTCACATCATCACATCATTACATCCCCTCCATGCTCAATCCCTTCGTCAATCTGCTAGCCGAAGCTATTCACCTATATATATGGTGCGTCATCGCATGGGCGGTGATGGCCACGCTCATCTCCTTTAAGGTCATCAATGGCTATCAGCCGGTGGTACAGAAAATCATGTATGCCCTAAACCGCCTGGTTGATCCGGCGCTGCGGCCTATCCGGAAATTCCTGTACAAAATAGTTGGGGATTTAGGTGGGGTCGATATTTCCCCAATCGTACTGTTGCTATTGCTCAACTTCATCAGTAGCGCGCTTTATACTTATTTTTACAACCTTTAGGCCATAGCCTGTAAACGTTGCATTTACCTTTCCCTGTTATCGTAAATGTTGATTTTTTAGCCTTGGGGCGGGCAAAATAATGCATTATCCCCCATAATTTTAACTAATTTTTACCTTTCTGTGGGACAATAGAGAGGTGGAAACTTGTAAAGGTCGTCGATTGTGATGTTGCCTCACGAAAATCAACACGCCCCATCCGTGCCTGGGTCTGCGCCATTGCCGCACCAGGACAATGCATCGCCGAAGTTGCCGCCAGCACCGATCGCTGGAACGCACCCTCCGGTCGTGCCTTACCCCGGCGGTACTTTTTATTCGCCCGAATTCATCGAACTGCTGGAATCATCGATCCAACGCGTTATCAATGAGCATACGTCTGGCGCGTTGATGCTGGTCAGCGTCACCAACCTGGCGATGATCATCAACGCCTACGGACACGACACATCGGAGATCGTCATCCACGATCTCATCCGCATGATACAAGCCATGCTGCGTGAAGGCGACGTTGTCCAGCGCCTGCAACGCGACCAACTCGGCATCATCCTCACCAACAGCTACCCGGAAGACGCAGCCGTCATTGCCGGGCGCATTCACACCACCATCCAGAATTTCGGCCGCGATAATTTTGCCACCGCTGCGCTCTACATCATGGGCGCCATCGGCAGCGTCAGTTTTCCGCTGGAAACCACCAGCGCTCACGACGCGCTCGACAAAGTCTATGTCGCCGTCAGTAGCACGCAAGATGTTCCCTATCGCACGTTCGATATGACACGCGCTGAGGCCGATGAATGCCGCCAGCAGATGGGCCTGGCGAATTATCTGTTTAAAGCGTTCAAGGAGAATCGCCTGCGCCTTGCTTACCAGCCGATCATCAAGAGTAAAACGGGCGAGACCTCATATTACGAAGTGCTGCTGCGCCTGGTCAACCAGACCGGCAAGATAAGCTCGGCGGGTGCGCTGATACCCGTAGCCGAAAAAATGGGATTGATCGATATCATCGACACCATGGTCATGGAAAAAGTGATCGAGGAATTACGCCAGGCCAAAGACCTGAAACTGGCTTTCAATGTTTCCAACCTGACCACAGACAATCCGTTGTGGCTGGAAAAAATATCGAACCTGCTTAGAGATAATCCTGATGTTGCGCCGCGCCTGATTGTCGAAATTACCGAAACCGCCGCACACCGCGACCTGCGCCGCACCGCTCTTTTCGTGGCATCGCTGCAATCGATGGGTTGCCAGGTGGCGCTCGACGATTTCGGATCGGGCTACACTTCATTCCGCCAGCTCAAAGCGTTGTCGGTCGACATGGTGAAAATCGACGGCGTGTTTATTAAAGACCTGGCGCAGAACGCCGATAACCGCTTCTTCGTCAAAATCCTGCTCGATTTCGCGCAAGGCTTCGGCCTGCAAACCGTCGCCGAATTCGTCGAGACCGGCGATGTCGCCAAAACATTGATGGAAATGGGCGTCGACTGTATGCAGGGTTATTATTTCGGCAAGCCGCTCAACCACCGCCCGTGGCTCAAAGAAGGCGGATACGAGGCAGATTAAAGTGGTACGCTCCATTGCCAATCGTGTAAAATCGCTTCCGGAACTTGAAATTGTCAAGACAGCAAGACGCACTCTGCGTCTTCCACAGTTCCGCCAGTATTTAAAGAGAGAACTTCCATATATCAAAAGTAACGAAGAAGAACTTGATGCGTTCACCAATTTTATAGACGAATTTCTACAGTATTTTGGTAAAGGGATGGCCTATACCCATTGGCAATATGGCCAGTGTAATTCTTACCTCGATATCAAAAATAATGGCGAAAACTTTTTTTCTGCTGTTCATGATTCACCCCACCTACGATTAGGAGGGCCAGAATTAGATCTGGATAAATTGGCTAAAGATATTCCTGTTTTTGCTCGGATCACCAACCATCGCGACGCAAGAGGAGAGGCCATCGAACTGCCATTAAAGACACTGTATAGACTGTATTGTGGTGGCAAACTGGAGGTCAGAAGCATATCGGGCGAAGATAAAGAACTTCCTCTGTACGAATGCTTTATAGGTTTGGGCGCTCATGAAGCATTTCATAATTACGATTATATAGCCAACCCACAACGTCATAAGATGGAGCAAGAATCCTATCAAGCGATCAAGGATCGCAAGAAAGAAGCCAGAGATTCCGGCGACGACGCTGCATACGAGGTTGCATATAACGAATACCTCAACCATCCAAGAGAAAAAAGAGCGCAGCAAGCAGCGCGTGAAGCCCTAGCATATTATAATGCCAGGGCTGTTGATTCCCCATCACGCTAGCAATTGGCTTTAGTCTCCGTGAAAATGATCATATATAATCTTGGCCGTGGATTTACTGATACCTTCGACTTTCTGGATGTCATCAATGCTGGCAGCGGCGACGGCACGCGCCGAGCCGAAATGCAGGAGTAGCGCTTTCTTGCGTCCCGGACCGATGAAAGGAATAGAATCAAGTTCCGATTGCTGCATCGTTTTGCTCCGCTTGTCGCGGTGGGCGCCGATGGCAAAGCGGTGCGCCTCATCACGCAATCGCTGCAGGTAATGGAGTACCGGATCGTTTTCCGGCAATTGGAACGGCTCCTTACCCGGAATGAAAAACTGCTCGCGGCCAGCATTACGATCCGGCCCTTTGGCGATGCCGACATAGCAAATGCCCTGCACGCCTAAATCCTCAAACACCTTGGTCGCCGTCGTCACCTGCCCTGCCCCACCATCGATCAGCACGAGATCAGGCGTTTTGCCGTCATCATCCGTCGCTTCCTGCAGGCGTTTGAACCGCCGCGTCAGCACTTCGCGCAGCATAGCGTAATCATCGCCGGGGACAGTCTCCTCGCGCTTGATATTGAACTTGCGGTATTCGTTTTTGATGAATCCCTCCGGCCCAGCCACGATCATAGCGCCGACGGCGTTTGTCCCGCTGATATGGCTATTGTCATAAACCTCAATACGCTGCGGCAGGTCATCAAGCCCGAAAAGCTTCTGCACGCCTTCAAGTGCCACCCCCTGCGTCGCGTGCATCAGCAGATGCCGCGCCAGTGCTTCGCGCGCGTTACGTGATGCCTCTTCGATCAGGTCGCGCTTGTCGCCACGCACCGGATGCACAATCTCGATCTTATAATCGCTATTGAGCTTGAGTGCCTCCTCGAGCAATGCTGCTTCCTCAAGCAGATGGCTGGTGAGAATCAGCGGCGGCGCGGGATGCGACTGGTAATACTGACCGATGAAATTACGTATGATCTCAGCATCATTATAGGAACCCGCATGCGCCGGAAACCAGCTTCGGTTGCCATAATTAAACCCCGAGCGGTAGCTGAACAGCTGGATGCAGCAGGTGTCGCGGTCGCGCGCCAGGGCGATGATATCGGCGTCGCCAATGTTCACCGCACTAAGGCCATGCTGCTGCTGCACCTGTGTCAGTGCGCGGATGCGGTCGCGGATAACACGCGCTTTCTCGTAATGCATTTTGAGGCTTAAGTCCTGCATTTCGGCAATAAGTTCTTCCTGAATCTGGCGGCTCTTACCCGATAGGAATGCCTGCGCCTGAGAGACCAGCGCATCGTAATCATCTTTCTTTATCTTGCCGACGCAGGGGGCAGAGCAACGTTTGATTTGGTATAACATGCACGGCCGCGTGCGGTTTTTAAACACGCTGTCGGAACAGGAACGCAAGTGGAACGCTTTTTGCAAGAGCGTGATTGTTTCATTGACTGCCCCAGCGGCAACGAACGGCCCAAAATATTTTCCCTTCTTGGTTTTTGCCCCGCGATGCTTGGAAATGCGCGGGAATTCGTGATCGCCGGAGAAGAAAATAAACGGGAACGATTTGTCGTCCTTGAGCAGGATGTTATAACGCGGCGAGAATTTTTTGACGAGGTTGGCTTCGAGCAACAACGCTTCTGCCTCCGAACGCGTCGTGACGAACTCCATCGACGTTGTCTGCGCAATCATGCGTTGCAGGCGCGTGTTAAGCGCCGCGACATTAATGTAGGTCGACACTCGATTCTTGAGATGCTTCGCCTTGCCGACATAGAGCACAGTACCCGTCGCATCGATCATGCGATACACACCGGGCAATCCCGGTAAATCGTTGCTATAACGTTTGATGACAGCGCGGCCTTCGGCGAGAGAGTCGGATGATTTGTCCATAGGTTGAATGTAATCGTAAGCTCGCTATTTTCAACGCTTCAAAATAATCCACGAAAGCGGTGGATAAGTTTGTTGGCAACTCTATCAATCTTGATAAAAAGAGAGATACAGCCTAGAGTTGAACGTCATTGCCTAAAAAAAGAGCATAAAAACAACGATATGATTTATAAGATTATTTTTTAAGTTATGCCAGCGCGGCGGTTAGCTTTAATGCTTCCTTTATTTTTAAAGTATAGGTTGTGCGACGATGTGCACAAAAAGACCGGCAAAATCTGCAAATCCATGCGTTGTAGGAAAAATTTTCCTAGAGAAAAACATCACCTCTCTCGTTTACGGGAGAGGTCGATTTCTGCAAAGCGTTAGCGTAGCGGAAATCGGGTGAGGGCAATTTTTTTCCCCTCACCCGTCCGTCTTCGCCCTTTGGGCTTCGACGGACACCCTCTCCCGTAGACGGGAGAGGGGAAAGAAAAAAGTCGCACGTCGCATTACAATATAATACTCTTTGAATACAAAAACAGTATAGAGCCCATGCACGAATCCGCCCATCTGCTTGAAATCGTTATCCTGCTTTCCGCCGCTGTCATCATCGTGGCGATCTGCCGCGTCATCCGCATAAGCCCCGTCATCGGCTACCTGGCAGCAGGAACGGCCATCGGCCCGTTTGGCCTCAAACTGGTCAGCAATGTCGAGGGCACGACCGGCATCGCTCAGTTCGGTATCATTTTTCTGTTATTCCTGATTGGGCTGGAGCTCTCCCTCGAACGACTACGCGGGATGCGCAAGCACGTGTTCGAATTTGGCGGCGCACAACTTATCGTCACATCGACGGTATTCGCCCTGTTTTTCTTAGGGCTGGGCGGACACGCCGACGTCGCCATCATCATCGGCGGCGGCCTGGCCTTGTCGTCAACCGCCATTGTCCTGCAAGTCATAAACGACCAAAATGAAAAATCATCGCAGGTCGGGCGTCTATCGCTGGCCATCCTCATCCTGCAGGATTTGGCCGTCATCCCGCTGCTCGTATTCGTGTCGCTGCTCGGCGAACACGGCAAGCCCATTCTCAATGCACTCACCGACGCCGCTTTCAAAGCCAGCATAGCCCTCGCCGTAATTTTTATCGCCGGGCGATTGCTGCTGCGCCCCCTCTTCCATTTTATCGCCTCGCTTGAGAATACTGAATTGTTTTCGGCAACGACAATGCTGGTCGTGCTCGGCGTATCGATGCTGACCGGCGCCGCCGATCTTTCCCCGGCGCTCGGCGCTTTCATGGCCGGGCTGCTGGTCGCAGAAACCGAATTCAAGCCGCAGGTCGAAGCCGACGTACTGCCGTTCAAAGGATTGTTCCTTGGCCTATTTTTCATGACGGTCGGCATGTCGCTCAATATCAATATGCTGAATGACCATTTCGGCGCCATCATCGGCCTGACCATTGCGCTGATGGCGGGAAAATCACTCATCATCATGGCGCTGTGCCGCTTGTTCGGGTTCGGATTAAATACCGCCGTCCACGCCGGCATGTTGCTGTCGCAAGGCGGCGAGTTCGCCTTCATTCTGTTCAAACTCGCCAGCGATCAGAATATTCTGGATTCTCAACTTTCACAAATATTGCTGGTGGTTATCACCGTCAGCATGGCGCTGACGCCATTGGTGGCAGAAGCGGGCAAAAAAATAGCTTTCATGCTTGAAAAACACGCCATCGCGCGTCCGGAAACCATGATCGAAGAAACGCTGGATTTAAGCTACCACGTCATCGTCAGCGGCTTCGGCCGCGTCGGTCATACCGTCGCCCGCTTGCTCGAAGCGGAAAATATCCCCTATGTCGCCATCGACATCGATTCCTTCCTCGCCGCGCGTGAACGCAAAAGCGGTACACCGGTTTATTATGGCGATACCAGCCGCGTGCATGTGCTGAACGCGCTCGGCCTCAGCCGCGCCCGCGCCGTCATCATCACCCATAATGACACCCGCATCGCCCTGCAGACCATCTCCACCATCCGCGAAATACATCACGACATCCCCATCATCGCGCGCGCCAAAAACATCGAAAAAGTACTGAAGCTTGAAGCAGCCGGCGCCAATCTGGCCGTCGCCGAAATGTTTGAAACCAGCCTGCAGCTGGGCGGCGCGCTGCTTAAATCATTGGGCATCACCGACTTTGAGGTAAATCGCATCATCGATATTTTCCGCGCCGAGGATTATGCCATGACGCGCGAGAGCGAAAAGGAACCGACGGCGGGGTAATATTTACGCCGGTATCTGCTGGCTCATGCAGTGGATGGTGCCAAATCCCCAGACCAGATCAACAGCGTGGATGCCGATGACCTCGCGGCCGGGAAATAACTTCGCCAATATAGAAAGCGCGATGCGGTCAGCCGGATCGTTGAACGTCGGCACCAGCACGAGTTTATTGGCGATATAAAAATTGGCGTAAGACGCCGGCAGTTGCGTTCCCTCGAAAATCAAAGGTTTTGGCATCGGTAGCTCGACCACATTCAGCTTCTTGCCGTTCTGATCTCGCGCGGCTTTGAGGCGCTTTAAATTATCCTGCAGCGGCACATAATTTTTATCACGTTTGTTTTTTTCAACCACAGTTACGACCGTGGTAGGATTGACGAAACGCGCCAGGTCATCGACATGGCCGTGCGTATCGTCGCCGGCGATGCCGTTGCCCAGCCAGATGACTTTTTTAATGCCAAGATATTCGGCAAAAACTTTCTCGTAATCCGCGCGCGAAAATCCCGGGTTGCGGCATTGCACTTTGGAAAGCAGGCATTCTTCGGTCGTCAGCAGCGTACCCTTGCCATTTACATCAATCGAACCACCTTCGAGCACGACGCGCTTGCCCTTATACATCGGCTGGATGCGCTGGGTTTTAACAAATTTTCCCAGCCGTGCCGGAAGATTATCATCACGTCTGTGATTATCGTATTTTGCCCAAGCATTGAAACGCCAGTCGAGCATGGCTTTCTTTCCCATGCTGCCTCTTACGAAAATCGGGCCGCTGTCACGCGTCCAGACGCGGTCGGTGGGAATAATCGTAAAATCCACCTTGCTCAAATTGACGCCGACCCGTTTCAAACAGTCGCGTGCCGCACGTTCGCTGCGACTATTCTGTACCAGCAGGCGCACACGTTCGACCCCAGTCAGATGGCGGATAATTTCGCCGTAGACAAATGGAATCGGTTCAAATTTTCCCGGCCAGTCTTCCTCGTGATGTGGCCATGCAAGCAGCGTTGCTTCATGCTTTTCCCACTCGGCGGGCATTCTGAACTGCGTCATGAATCAGCTTCCAAAACGCTTGGTGACATCGCCATAGGCGTCAACGCGGCGATCGCGGAAAAATGGCCACCAGCGGCGCGTCTGTTCGATTAACTGGGGGTCAACTTTGGCGGTCAGGATTTCTTCCTTGTCATGGCTAGCCATAGCGAGGATACGCCCGAACGGATCGCAGATGAAGGAATGGCCGAAGAATTCGATGCCGTCGCCAGCAATGACTTCGTGGCCGATGCGATTTACCGCCGCGACATAGACACCGTTGGCAATCGCGTGCGAACGTTGCATGGTTTCCCACGCCGATACCTGCGCGTCGCCAAACTCGGCTTTTTCTTTCGGATGCCAGCCGATGGCCGTCGGATAAAATAAAACTTCTGCGCCCTGCATGGCGGTAAGCCTCGCGCCTTCGGGATACCATTGGTCCCAGCATACCAATGTTCCGATTTTGCCGACGCCGGTATCGAAGGCTTTGAAGCCGAGATCGCCGGGTGCGAAATAATATTTTTCCTCGAACAGCGGATCGTGCGGAATGTGCATCTTGCGATAATACCCGATGGTTTTGCCGTCGCGGCCGATGATCACCGCCGTATTATAATAAAGCCCCGAACCCGCGCGCTCAAAAATCGAACCGACGATGACCATGCCGGTTTTTTTAGCAACAGTCGATAGTCGCTGTACCGTCGGGCCATCAATCGACTCGGCGAGATTAAAATTAGTGTGATCTATTTTCTGGCAGAAATATTCGGTGAGAAAAAGCTCCGGCAGGCAGGCAACCTGTACACCTTTTGCCGCCGCCTGCTCCAGCATCGCGCAGGCTTTATCCAGATTTTCTTTCGCATGCTTGGACATGCGCATCTGGATTGCACCGATGGTGAAGGGATTAGCCATATAAATGAAACTCAGGCCGCGTTCGATTCCAGCGTTCTGGCGCCTACTTTGCCCAATTGGATTTTACGGTTGGGAAGCGTTTCCAGCCATGCGATCAGGCGGCCGATTTCATCGGACATGACCTGCGGATTCTGCGACGCCTTGGCCATGATCGCTGCACCCTGAATGCCAGACATCAGCGATGTTGCATATTTGCGGCCCTCAGCGACGTGGCCGAGATTCTGGAACTGGCGTTCCGCCCAATCGACGAAATCAACCAGTACCTGGGCTGCCGTCTTGGCAACCATATCTTTTTCCACGTCAGCATCGTCGATGATTTTTCCGACCGGGCAGCCGTATTTTGCGTATTCATCGCGAACTTTATCGAAATAGAACACTGCTTCGATAAGGCGCAAGCGCGGATCAGCGATGTTTTCTTCGAGTTGCGCGTAGGCAGCGTCGAATTGTTCCTTACGGCGGGCAATGGCGGCCAGAGCCAGCTCTTCCTTGGTCTTAAAATAATAATAAACATTGCCGATGGGGATTTCAGCTTTCCCCGCAATATCGGCCAGCGAGGTCGCGGTCAGACCCTTCTGGTGAAACAACAGCGCAGCCGAATCAATGAGTCTATCTCTTTTAGTTTGATTTATCATAGCCTTACAATTTTTGGTCAGTTAACTGGATAATTGGCAATTTAGCGGTTATCTACTAAGATTGCAACAACAGAGTGATATTTCATGCACTGGAATGACACCGCTATCGTTTTAAGCGCCCGAAAACATGGCGAAACCAGCGCTGTTGTACGGGTGTTTGCGCGCGAACACGGCGTCTATGCCGGGGTGGTGCGCGGTGCACATTCCAAGGCCAATCGCGGCGTCATCCAGCCGGGCAATATCGTGAGCGCCACCTGGCAGGCACGGTTATCGGAACATCTGGGAAGTTTTAAATGCGAATTGCTGGAGGCCAACGCCGCGCATATCATGCAGGATGCGGCGCGGCTGGCAGCATTGACGTCGGCCTGCACCGTGATTGAGTCCTCGCTGCCGGAGCGGCATCCCTACGCAAGATTATATGGCATATTCCATTTGTTTTTAAACACCCTCAGGGAGGATAAAAACTGGCCGGAGGAATATGTACGGCTGGAAATGGAATTACTGGCCGAAGCCGGCTTCGGATTGGATTTGACCAAATGCGCCGCGACCGAAACCACCGATGATTTGATCTATGTTTCACTCAAATCTGGCCGCGCCGTTTCGCGCGATGCGGGCGAACCCTATAAGGAGAAGCTACTGGCGCTGCCCAAAATCCTGCGGCGCGATAGCGAGCGCAGGATCCCCACAGATCCTGCGCAATCGCCATGCGATTCGCAGGATGTTGTTGCAGGACTGCGGCTAACCGGCTATTTTCTTGACCATTGGCTGCTTAACCCCCATAAACGGAAACTCCCGGCAGCAAGGGAACGGCTTATAGAAATGATGAAAGAATACCATGGCGCCGAAGCCTAAACGCGAAGACCAGATCAACCTCGTTTCCTTCCGCACGACGCTGGAAGAGAAGTATTTGGCTTATGCGCTATCGACCATTACGGCGCGGAGCCTACCCGATGTACGCGATGGCTTAAAGCCAGTGCATCGCCGGTTGCTCTACGCCATGCTGCAACTGAAACTCGATCCGAAATCGGGCTACAAAAAATGCGCCCGCGTCGTCGGCGACGTCATCGGTAAATACCATCCGCATGGCGACATCGCGGTCTACGAGGCAATGGTGCGTCTCGCCCAGACGTTCGCCGTGCGTTATACGCTGGTCGAAGGCCAGGGCAATTTCGGCTCGGTCGACGGTGATAACCCGGCAGCCATGCGTTATACCGAAGCGCGCCTGACCGAAATCGCCATGGAATTACTCGATGGCATCAATGAAGATACAGTCGATTTCCGCGCTACGTATGATGGCAGCGAAGAAGAACCCGTCGTTCTTCCCGCCGCATTCCCCAATTTACTCGCTAACGGCTCCGAAGGTATCGCCGTCGGCATGGCAACTTCCATTCCACCGCATAATGCCGGCGAACTGTGTGACGCGCTGCTCTATTTAATTGAGCATCCCGATTGCAAAGTGAAAAATTTAGTAACGCGCATACCCGGCCCTGATTTCCCGACCGGCGCCATCATCGCCGAAGATGCGGCCAATATCCTCACCGCTTATGAAACCGGCCGCGGCGCCATCCGCATCCGCGCTAAATGGAAAAAAGAAGAGCTGTCGCACGGCATGTACCAGATCGTCATCACCGAGATCCCCTATCAGGTGCAGAAATCACGCCTGATCGAAAAAACCGCCGATCTGTTCAAGGAAAAGAAACTGCCGCTGCTCGGTAACATCCGCGACGAATCGGCCGAAGATATCCGCATCGTCCTTGAGCCGAAGAACCGCAGCGTCGATCCGGAAACGCTGATGGAATCGCTGTTCAAAGTTACCGAACTGGAAACGCGCTTCAATATGAACTTAAACGTGCTCGACGCCAAAGGCGCGCCGCGCGTTATGAACCTGAAAGATATATTGCAGGCGTTCCTCGATCACCGCATGGAGGTCTTGACGCGCCGAAGTAATTACCGCCTTAAACAAATCGCACATCGGCTGGAAGTGCTGGGCGGCTTGCTCATCGCCTACCTCAACCTCGACGAAGTGATCCGCATCATCCGTACCGAGGACGAGCCCAAACCGATCATGATGAAAAAATGGAAGCTGACCGACGTTCAGGTCGAATCCATTCTCAACATGCGCCTGCGTTCGTTGCGCAAGCTGGAAGAATTTGAAATTAAATCCGAGCATGATTCGCTGTCGAAAGAACAGAAAGAACTTAATTCCCTGCTGAAGTCAGAAGAAAAACGCCTGTTGCGCATCAGTGATGAAATCAAGGACATCAAAACGCGCTTCGGCCAGAAAACCACCCTCGGCAAGCGCCGTACGCAATTCGTCGATGCGCCCGTCGATCGGGAAATCGATATTGAAGCCTTCATCGAAAAAGAACCTATCACTATTTTATGTTCGAAGATGGGTTGGCTGCGCGCCGTCAAAGGCCACGGCGTCGATCTCTCCGACATTAAATATAAAGAAGGCGATGAAGGCCAATTCCAGTTGCTCGGCCAGACGACCGATAAATTACTGCTGTTCTCCTCCGACGGCCGTTTCTACACCCTCCCCTGCGACAAAATCCCGCGCGGCAAAGGCTTTGGCGAACCACTCCGCCTGATGATCGATATGGAGAACGAGGCCGACATCATCGCCGTGAGTATTTATACTGAAGGCAGCAAATGGCTGGTGGCGTCATCGGCCGGTAAAGGCTTCGTCGTCGATGCGGCCGACATCGAGGCGCAGACCCGCGGTGGCAAACAAATCCTGAACGTCCCCATCGGGCATAAAGCCGTCGTCTGCACGCCGGTCAATGGCGATTACGTCGCTGTCATCGGTGAAAATCGCAAACTGCTGATCTTCCCGATCTCGCAAATCCCGCCGATGAAAAAAGGCCAGGGTGTCAATTTGCAAAAATATAAAGAAGGCGGCCTGTCCGACGCGATGGTATTCTCCTTAAAAGAAGGCCTGACCTGGCAGATCGGCGGCAAATTCCGCACTGAAACTAACCTCAAAGACTGGCTCGGCAACCGCGCTGACGCCGGACGCCTGCCCCCGCAAGGATTCCCGCGGACGAATAAATTTTCGTAATTTACATTCCTCTGGGGTAATACGCCCACCAAGCGTCTTCATTAATACCGTAAATCGGGCGATAATGATAAATCTTCATCGCCGAGCGTACCTGTTTGGCCTGATTATCAAGGATCAATAATTCACCATCGTCATAAATGCCGAGCACAGCATGAATGATACCGCCGAGGTTTAAATCCTGCAGCACGATAACGCGCAGCTTGTCCGCCGGCACGCCAAGCGCACGCATGGAATAATATTTGGTGATGGCATAGTCCTTACAATTGCCACTGATTTCCATGAACTCATACGGCGTTTCCCAGTAATTATCTTCGCCCCAGTTCAGTTCGTCAGCCACATAGGGATGCTCATTGCCCCATTCGTTGACGATATCAATCTGCTCGCGCAGCGGCTTGCTGCGGATCGAAGCCAGCAACGCCTTCCAGTCCAGTATCGAACAAGGATGAAAACGCACCTTGCCGCATTTATCGTCCGGGATTTTCTTCTGATCGTCGAAACGCGTCATCATACCAGTCCAACGCTTAAACGGCGAGATATCATCGGAACGTTCTTCGGTCATATTAAAATAGGAATCATGCGCAGCAAATGCGGCATGGCTACTCGGCAGAGCAAAGAACGCCACGCAAGCAAAACAGAAAAATAAAACAGTGCGAATGGTGTTCATAGACATAACAATGATACAAAAATGGTCATAGTTCGCAAGCCAAACACGCCATCATAGTTGTTTTTATATCACAGTTGAAACGAAAGTACGGGGTAAAAAACAGGGTGATAAGCAGCAAAAAAATACGAAAAATTGTTTTCATCATTCCGTATGCGGAATGATATAATGAAGATTGAGCGCGGTTTTTAGAATGATGCTCGTCATTCCGCTTACGGTATGACTCCGGGTGGACAACTTGGGCAAGCTACGAGGAATCATTCACTTTGTTTTTGGCGTTAACAGAAAATTTATTATTTTCGTGTTATACCTGAGGTCAATATACATTCGCATGGTGCGGGTGCATATTGTTCCAACAAAGTATGGAGTGCGTTATGAAAAAGAAAGCCAAAAAGAAAACCGCGAAAAAGAAAACCGCGAAAAAGAAGAAGGCCAAAAGGAAAGTTGCCAAAAGAAAACACGTAGCGAGAAAGAAAGTCGCCAAACGGTCGAAGCCTAAAATGAGTCTTCGTCTGATGGCACGTTCCGCTGCATCAAGAAAAGTTACTCCGATCCGCCTCTGATCAAGGCGATCCACCTCTGATCAAGGTGCGATCTGAGTATACTGAAATTAGGACCCCTCGTTTCGAGGGGTCCTTTTTTATCAGGCCGGTTTACGTTCTTTGGTAATGCGATCGGAGATGTCTTCTCCGCTCTGCTGATCAACGACGCGCATAGACAAGCGGATTTTTCCGCGGTTATCCATGTCGAGTACTTTGACCTTCACGCTGTCGCCTTCCTGGACGACATCCTCAACCTTGGCGACGCGATGATCGGCCAGTTCGCTGATGTGCACCAGGCCGTCTTTCGGGCCCATGAAATTGACGAAGGCGCCAAAATCAACAACGCGAACGACTTTCCCGGTGTAGATCTTGCCGATTTCCGGCTCAGCCACGATGGAGTAAATCCAGTCATAAGCTTTTTTGCCGGCTTCTTCGCTGGTTGCGGCGATACGTACGGTGCCGTCATCTTCGATATCGATCTTAGCACCGGTCGTTTCGCAAATTTCGCGAATGACTTTGCCGCCGGAGCCGATGACTTCGCGGATTTTATCCTTCGGAATCGTCATAGAGGTAATCCGCGGCGCAGTCTTACCGACCGAGGTACGCGGAGCAGACAAAGCCTTGGCCATTTCACCGAGGATATGCTTGCGCCCCTCGTTCGCCTGACCCAGCGCCACCTGCATGATTTCTTCGGTGATGCCATCGATTTTGATATCCATCTGCAAGGCGGTGATACCCTGTTCGGTACCGGCAACCTTGAAATCCATATCGCCGAGATGATCTTCATCACCCAGAATATCGGACAGCACGATGAAGCCCGCTTTTTCTTTAATCAGCCCCATGGCGATACCCGCCACCGGAGATTTAAGCGGCACGCCGGCATCCATCAACGCGAGGGATGAGCCGCAAACGGTCGCCATTGACGAAGAACCATTGGACTCGGTGATTTCCGAAACGCAACGCAGCGTATACGGGAACTGATCCTTTTCCGGAAGCAGCGGGTGCACTGAGCGCCATGCCAGCTTGCCATGACCGATTTCGCGGCGTCCGGGGCTGCCGATACGGCCGGTTTCACCGGTTGAGAACGGCGGGAAATTGTAATGCAGCATGAAGCCTTCGGTATATTCACCTTCGAGCGCGTCGATGCGTTGCTCATCCTGGCTGGTGCCAAGCGTAGCGACGACAATCGCCTGCGTCTCACCGCGGGTGAACAACGCCGAGCCGTGCGTCATCGGCAGAACGCCGACTTCGCATTGGATCGGGCGAATGTCCGCTGGGCCACGACCGTCGATACGTTTTTTGTCTTTTACGTAATCGGTGCGGACGATGTCCTGTTCCAGTTTTTTGATCTGGTTGTTGATGACTTTGTCATCCAGATCACGGCCTTCGAACGCCGTTTTGACTTTGGCTTTGATCTCATCGATCTTGTTCGAACGATCCTGCTTGCCGGTGAGTTTATAGGCAGCGCGCAAATCGGCTTCAGCCAGCTTGTACACATCCTTCGTCAGCTTCTCGTCTTTATGCGGCTGGAAATCCCATGCATCTTTGGTATTGGGTGCCGTTTCAGCGAGGTCGACGATCATATCGAGTACCGGCTGCATCTCGCGATGGCCGAACATGACTGCACCGAGCATGATCTCTTCCGAAAGTTCTTTGGCTTCTGATTCAACCATCAGCACCGAACGCTTGGTGCCGGCGACGACGAGGTCGAGCTCGCTGTCGAGCAATTCGGCCTTGGTCGGGTTGATCAGATATTCGCCTTTTACATAACCGACGCGGGCGCCGGCAATCGGGCCCATGAACGGAATGCCGGAAATAGTGAGCGCGGCCGAGGCGCCAACCATGGCGACGATATCGGGGTCATTCTGCAAATCGTGCGACAGCAGCGTGCAGATAACCTGCGTTTCATTGTAAAATCCATCGATGAACAGCGGACGGATTGGGCGGTCGATCAACCGCGAGGTCAACACTTCCTTCTCAGTCGGGCGACCTTCGCGCTTGAAGAAACCGCCGGGAATTTTACCGGCCGCAAACGCCTTTTCCTGGTAGTTGACGGTAAGCGGGAAAAAATCGACGTCGGGTTTTGCAACTTTAGCGGCGACGACGGTGCACAGTACGACGGTATTGCCATAAGTAGCGAGTACGGCGCCATCGGCCTGACGGGCGATTTTTCCGGTTTCCAGAGTCAGTACGCGACCACCCCATTCGATGGATTTTTTGGTTACTTTAAACATTGTCTATATCTCTCTTTGTTTGCCTTGTTTCTATTTCCTGATGCCTAACTTCTTGATAATTCCTTCATAGCGATCGCTGTCGATTTTCTTAAGGTAATCGAGCAAGCGACGGCGACGGCCGACCATAATGAGCAGTCCGCGACGCGAATGATGGTCATTCTTATGCGCTTCAAAATGGCTGGTCAGTTGGTTGATGCGGTCAGTCAGCAAGGCCACCTGGACTTCCGGTGATCCGGTGTCCTCTTTCGCGGTGGCGAATTTCTTGATGATATCCTGTTTGGTCTGTTCTTCTTTCTTCTTAGCTTTAGGCGACATCGTAGCTTCTCCTTTCATAAGTTAAATACGCGTGTGGGCCGTAATTGGCCGTCTTTACATTCGCAAATGACAATCAATTTGCCATTGCAGCGCGCAATCATCGTCGAACTATCCGCGTTTAAGGGAAGAACTACGTTTTGGCCACGCTGCAAACGAGTGGCTTGGTCATCGGTGACGTCGATTGCCAGGATGTCGTCCAGCGCAGATTCGACCTCTCTTAAAAAACCAAGGTCGCCTTTATGCACCATTTTTTCAAGGATTTCCAGCGAAATCGCATGAGTTTCGTTGAATTTTCCGACGCGGGTTCGCCTTAGACGCGAGATATAGCCGAAACACCCCAATACGCGCCCCATATCGCGCGCCAGCGAGCGAATATAAGTTCCTTTACCGCAATCACAGATAAATGACGTCGCATCAGTATGGTAATCCGATATTTCAAGAGAATTAACTATAATATTCCGTGATTTAAGTTCTACAACTTCTCCTTCGCGCGCCATATCATACGCCCGCTTGCCTTCCACCTTAATGGCGGAAAAAGATGGCGGCGTTTGCAGGATATTGCCGGCGAATTGCGGCAAAATGGCAACTATTGCTTCCTGCGTTGGACGCTTGTCCGATGTTTTAACGGGCTTGCCCTCGCGATCGTCGGTATCGCGCTCCTCACCCCAGGTGACGGTGAATTCATAGGCCTTACTGGCATCCATCATATAAGAAACGGTTTTGGTCGCCTCGCCCAGCGCCAGCGGCAATATGCCCGATGCCAGCGGATCGAGCGTCCCGGCATGGCCAATTTTTTTGGGTTTGAGTAGCCTTTTGACTTTAGTCACCGCATGGGCAGAGGTAATGCCCGAAGGTTTATCTAAGATAATCCAGCCGTTCATTATTTGTCGCTGACGGGTTTTTCCAAATCCCTCGCCACTTCTGGTTTTTTGAGCAGCTCGTTGATGCGTTGCGCTTCATCGAAAGATTCATCGAGGGCGAAATAGATTTTAGGCGTATGGCGCAGCTGGACGCGCTTCGATACAAGGTAGCGGATTTCCGGCTGAGCGGTTTTGAGCGCCAGCAATAACTTCTCTTTGTTTTGGCCGGCGAGCGGCATAACAAACGCCGTCGCATTTTTCATATCCGGCGCGACACGCACCTCCGAAATTGTGATCGCAGCGTCAAACAGCTCCGGTGAATTGCTTTCACCACGCAGGAAAATATCAGCCAAAATGCGGCGGATTTCCTCACCTACTTTGAGATGCCGCTGGCCACCGCCGGATTTGCCTGAGAATAAATCGTGAAGTTTAGACATACCCAATAATAACTAAACTGTACGTGCTACCTGCTCGACTTCGAAACATTCAATCTGATCGCCCTGGCGGATATCTTCGTAATTCTCAAATGCCATACCGCATTCCAGACCGCTTTTTACTTCCTTCACTTCATCTTTGAAGCGTTTCAGGGTTTTCAGCGTACCCTCATGGATGACAACGTTATCGCGCAAGAGCCGAACTTTGCAGCCGCGCTTGATGATGCCTTCGGTGACCATACAGCCGGCAACCTTGCCCGCTTTGCTGATGTTGAATACTTCGCGGATTTCGGCGTAGCCGAGGAAATTTTCTTTGAGCGTCGGCGATAACATGCCCGACAGCGCTGCCTTCACATCATCAACCACTTCGTAAATGATCGAGTAATAGCGGATATTGACTTTATCGCGCGCGGCCAATTCCTTGGCTTTCGGCGCAGCGCGAACATTGAAGGCAATGATCATCGCACCGGTGGATTTGGCGAGCGTGACATCGGATTCATTGATACCGCCGACGCCGGAATGCAGCACTTTAACTGCAACTTCATCACCGGAATATTTAGCGAGCGATCCGGCAATGGCTTCGACCGAGCCCTGAACATCAGCCTTGATGATAACCGGCAATTCCTTGGCATTCGTTCCGGCGGCGGAACCGAAGAGCGATTCCATTGTGCGCGTCTGCGCCACCACTTGTTGCTCACGGATGCGGCGTTCGCGATATTCGGCGATGCCGCGCGCAGTTTTTTCATTTTCAACGACTGAGAAAACATCACCCGCTTCAGGAGCCTGGCTGAGCCCTAGGATGACAACCGGCGTACCCGGCAGCGCTTCTTTGAGCGTTTGTCCCTTATCGTCGACCAGCGTGCGCACGCGGCCATATGCTGCACCAGCAACCACCATGTCGCCCGCACGCAATGTACCTTTTTGTACGAGAATCGTGGTAACGACGCCCTTGCCCGGATCGAGCTGCGCTTCAACGACGACACCCGCCGCTACCCTGTCGGGATTGGCTTTGAGTTCCAAAACTTCCGCCTGTACGAGGATTCCCTCGACCAGCTTATCGAGATTCTGGCCGGTTTTGGCCGACACTTCGACGACCATGGTATCACCGCCGAATTCTTCCGGCACGAGCCCGTATTGCATCAGATCGTTTTTAATGCGAGTTGCATCGGCACCGGGTTTATCGATTTTATTGACGGCGACGACAATCGGCACTTCCGCCGCTTTGGCGTGATTGATCGCTTCTTTGGTTTGTTCCATGATGCCGTCATCAGCAGCGACGACGAGTACAACGATGTCGGTGATCTTCGCGCCGCGTGCACGCATGGCGGTAAAGGCCTCGTGGCCGGGCGTATCGAGGAAGGTAACTTTCTGGCCGTCCTTGAGTGAAACCTGGTATGCGCCGATATGTTGGGTAATGCCGCCGGCTTCTTTCGCCGCAACATCGGTTTTGCGCAGTGCATCGAGCAGTGAGGTTTTGCCGTGATCGACATGTCCCATGACAGTAACGACCGGCGGGCGCGGTTTTAAGAGCGCCGCATCTTCCTGTTCATCATCCTTGAGTACGTTTTCAACGTCGCCTTCGGTGACGCGTTTGAATTTATGGCCAAACTCGGAGACAACCAGTTCAGCGGTATCAGCATCAATAGATTGTGTGGCCGTTACCATCATGCCGAGCTTCATCAGCACTTTGATAACATCGACCGTACGCGCCGCCATGCGGTTGGCCAGTTCCTGCACGGTAATAGCTTCAGGTATGACAACGTCGCGGATGACTTTTTCGGCTTCGACATGGCCGCCTTGCGCTTTTTTGATAGCTTTTTCGCGGGCACGGCGGATAGACGCCATCGAGCGCATGCGCTGCTCTTCAATATTAGACAGAGCGTTCTGGACAGTGATTTTTCCGGAAGAACGGCGTTCTTCACCAACGCGCAGCTTGAGCTTGCCTTTAGTTTTTTCGGGACGCTCTGCTTCTTCATCAACCGGATGATGCGCCTTGGCTTTGGCCGGCGGCATACCAGCCTGCTTTTTGCCCGACTCGGGTAAGGGTACAGCCGCCAAAGTAGCAGCTTCATCAACCACAGGTTCGGACTTGGCTTTACGCTCTTCTTTAGGCGACGGGTTTTCCGTGACCCGCTTCATTTCCTCTTCGGCAATTTTAAGCGCTTTCAGACGCGCCTGCTTTTCATCAGGCGTAAGATGACGCATTGATTCATCATCTTGGATTGACGACTGCAGCGCTGCTGCATTGAAACCAGTCGGCGCCCCTTGCGGCTTGACTTCAACCATGCCGCCGGTGGCGCCCTGCGCGAAGGTACGGGTTTTGCGTACTTCCACTGTGACGCTCTTGGAACGGCCATGCGTGAATTGCTGCTTCACCTTACCGCTTTCGACGGTTTTAGTGAGCTGCAGCCTTCCCGGGTTGGCCACTTTGAGCGTATCTTTTTTCACGTTATCGTCAGTCATGCGTTTATAAAATATTGATTATGCCTCTTTATTAGCGCCAGTACCAGCACTGTCTTCGCCTTCAAACCACGAAGAACGCGCCGACATGATAAGCTGGCCGGCCTCTTCAGCGCCGATACCAGGCAATATCTCCAGCAATTCCGGTGTCGACAGGTCGGCGAAATCATCCAGCGTCAGCACTTTGGCTTCGCCCAGTTTCTCAAGCCATTCCTGCTTGATACCGGTGAACTGCATCAACGATGCATCCATGCCAAGGCCTTTAAGCTTGCCTTCGTTTTCCTGCTGCTTGGATTCCAACCACGCGGCGGCGCGATTATGCAATTCCTCGGCAACATTCTCATCGAAACCTTCAATCGAGGTCAGGTCGGCGATGGGGATAAACGCCACTTCTTCAATAGAGGTAAAGCCTTCGGTCACGAGCAGGTGAGCGATGACTTCCTCGACATCGAGCGCTTCGACGAAGAGTTTGGACAGCGAATTGAATTCCTCGGCGCGGCGTTCAGATTCGACAGCCTCGGTAAGAATATCGATGCTCCAGCCGGTCAGCTGCGATGCAAGGCGCACGTTCTGGCCACGGCGGCCGATGGCCAGCGACAGCTGGTCATCAGGTACCACAACTTCGATGCGGTTCTTGTTCTCATCGATGACGACCTTCGACACTTCCGCCGAAGACAGCGCATTGACGATGAAGGTCGCCGGATCCTGCGCCCATTCGATGATGTCGATTTTCTCGCCCTGCAATTCGTTGACCACGGCCTGCACGCGCGATCCGCGCACGCCGACGCATGACAGCACCGGGTTGACACTCGAATCCTTGGAATACACAGCGATCTTGGCGCGTGAACCGGGGTCGCGGGCGACATGCTTGATTTCGATGATGCCGTCGTAGATTTCCGGCACTTCCTGTGCGAACAGCTTGGCGAGGAAATCGCCATGAATACGCGAGAGGAAAATCTGCGGACCGGTTTTTTCGCGGCGCACGTCGGCGATATAAGCACGAATGCGGTCGCCGGGACGGAACACTTCGCGCGGGATGAGTTCGTCGCGGCGAATCATGGCTTCAGTGCGACCGAAATCGACAATGACGTTACCATATTCAACGCGCTTGACGGTGCCGGAAACAATTTCGCCAGTCTTGTCTTTGAATTCTTCAAATTGTTTTTCACGCTCAGCATCGCGGACTTTCTGAAGCACCACTTGTTTCGCGGTCTGGGCGGCAACGCGGCCGAAATCAATTGGCGGCAGCAAGTCGCGGATCTGGTCACCAATCTCAAGCTTGGGATCGACGCGCTTAGCCTGCGCCAGCGTCAGCTCGGTCACTTCGTTCTCGACAGTTTCAACTACCGTACGGACGCGGTAGAGTTTTATCTCGCCGGATTTCTTGTCGATCTCGGCGCGGATGTCGTGCTCATGGCCGAACTTGCGGCGACCGGCGGTTTGAATCGCCTGCTCCATCGCCTCGATGACGGACTCTTTCGACAGTCCCTTTTCACGCGCGACCGCATCAGCGATCTGCAATAATTCCGTGCTTCCGTAAATTGCCTGGCTCGTTGCCATAATCAGTACCTTTCGTTGCTTATTAAATTTATACTTGTTCTTTCTTCAGTAACGCATCGGTTATTACCAGTTTCGCGTTGCGTATATTCCTAAAATCAATCTTCGCATCGCCTTCCGGCATTTTTATTGTAACCGTTTCATTCTCCATGCTTCCGATTATGCCGCGAAAGCGTTTGCGGCCATCAATCGGAATCATCGTCTCAAGCCTCGCCTCTAAGCCGGAAAACCGCGTAAAGTCCTGCGGCTTGGTCAGCGGCCTATCAATCCCCGGCGAACAGACCTCAAGGTCATACGCGCTCCCAATCGGGTCCTCCACTTCGAGCAACGCCCCCGCCGTCTGGGTGATGACACTGCAATCGTCGAAGCTCATGGCCTTATCGTCTTTACGTTCAGCCATGATGGTCAGCGTCTTGCGGCGCGTACCATCGGCTAACCTTATTTGCACCAGCGAATATCCTAAAGCATCCAGTGATGGTTCAATGATGGCTGTTATTTTTTCTACTACGTTCATATAGTCTTTTGGCGAATAAAAAAGGTGGGCAATTCGGCCCACCTTTGAGAGGCAATATAAGCATAATTACCGCGTTTTCAAGCTTTTTCTGAGATACGGCCTGTTTTTTACGATTTTTCGTAAAAAAAGTTTGGGTTATCGCCCTTTTACGACTATAAATCATGCCACTCAACCATTCATAAGGAACCGAACATCATGAGTAAGAACACGATTTACCTAATAGCCACCATTCTGGTGCTGATCGTTATCGCAGCCATATGGGCTCCCAAGACACCCCTTCAATCTCCCACCGCATCGCCGACCAACGGCCTAGTGAATAATACACATGCACCTGCCGACATGGAAAAGCCCTCCAGCGAAACCATACCTGCACCAATAACGCCGACTGCACCTGATGCACCAGCCGCAGCCGTTGCGCCAATAAGCCCGGCTGTACCCTCCTCACCTGCAGCCGCTGAACCGCCGAAGGGTAAAGCCATGGATGCTGATGACGTGCCCACCGGTGCAGAAGTCGCTCCTGCACCAACACCGAGCACAGCAAAACCGGCTGAGGATAAAGGGATAGTTATTCCGCCGTCGGAAGGGCAGTAATCAGTACCTAAGTACCCTCGACAAATCTTATCCGGTTACCGCTTAATAGGACGGTAATGGTAATCTCGCCTTTGGCGGGCTGGCTGATTTCGAGTACGCCGCCATGGAGAGCAACCAGTACCTTTGCCAGCTCCAGGTTAAGATCGGTGCGTTCCTTAAGCAAATCGTCAACCCTGGAGGGACGGTAGGGCGCGCCCATAATCCGGTCGGCCAGGACAATAAGTTCTGCCGACGTCGGCAATTTCCCTTTAGCGGTGCTGATGGTAAGGGCAAAAAACATCTTATCCTTATTTTCGTTGACCACCCTCGTTTCCAATATAGCTGTACCTTCGGGTGGCAGATGCCCCAGCGCGTAAAGCAATATATTCATGATAATCTGCTGTAGGCGGAAATCATCAGCAATCAGGCGAGGAACGGGTTCCTGCAGATTGACCTTAACGTTCAGTTTTTCTATCTGCATTTTATCTGCCATGAACCGCAAGGCCCGGTTGATGACGGCCTGCACGTCCACCGGTTTTTCCTCCAGCTTGAGATAATCGGTCTCAGCTTTGGATTGTACCAATACATCCTGCGCCGCATTCAGCAGCGCATTGGCAGTGCTGTAAATATCTGCAGCATATTGACGGTATTTGCGGTTCTCAATCGGACCGTAGAGCTGGTCTTTCATCACCTGCGCTGCGCCGATGATGTTATTGATCGGCGTGCGCATCTCCTGGCAGATATAGGCTAGGAATTCGGATTTGCTGCGCTGGTCGATCTCAGCCTGTTCTTTGGCTTTTTTGAACATGAACATTTTGTTGCGAAGCTCGTCCTCAACACGCTTGTTCTCCTCGATATATTCGCTGATGCGGCGGATTTGTGCCGCCAGCCCCGCCATCTCGATCGGGCCGCCACCGGGCAGCGACGCGCATATTTCTCCCCTCGCTACGCCCGCCGCAATGGCCGTCATATCCAGCACCGGCTTGATCATGCGCGCCCGAATAATCCATAGCAGCAGCACGAAAAAAATGGCCATCACCAGCACCTGCAACAGGCGCGACCACAGCTGGCTGTGCATCGCTTCATTGCCGTAACGCATGTCGTAACCCATCAGCACGACATAGGGATAATCCTGGGATACGCGATAATAACCGTAGCTTCCGCCGTCCCAGAAGGGGCTGCCCTGCTTAACTAGTCCGCTGGGGTTAGCAGAAAAATCGGTATTGATCAGCCTGTCAGCCGGAAACGTGTGATTTATAAAATCTTTATCGTCCGACATCTGCATCAGCGGTGCCAGCGTTTTGCTGACAATGGCAAAGTTGATGCCGTCGCGCTTGATAAGATCGCCGATTTGCGCAGTAATAATATCAACATCGATACTGATCAGAAGAGTTCCGATAAATTTACCGGTGTAATCGGTGAATCCCATGGCCACCGGTATGATCCAGCGTCCCGACGCACGCCCTTCGATCGGATTACCGATTGCCATTTTCCATGGGTCTGCAAATGCTTTTTTAACATAATCGCGGTCGGAAATATCGATCGGTTGCTCGAGCACGCCTTTACTGCTGCTAACCACGAGCTTCTGATCGGGATTGACCCAAGCAAACAGGGTATAGACATTACCCTTGTTGTCGAAAGCTTTGAGCATCTGTGCCAGCCGGGTCAGGTTCCGCTCGGGTTCGATGACGATCTGTTTGCCCAACGCCTCAAGCAAATAATTCGCATCCCCCATTTGCTCCGATAACGCCCGCTCGGTGCGCGTGCCCTCTTTTTCAAGTTCGGCGGCAATATTTTCAGCGTACTTGGCATAGGTTGTGTAAGTCACCCAGCCGGAAATCAGGAAAAGCAGAAAAAGCACCGCCGCCGATAATACGGCGAAATCACGCGACAGCGACGGTTGTGCCCAGGAATTTTTCATGTCTTGTTATATCCGACATTAAGAACACCACAACTATAAGTGGTTTCGGCGCTTTAGGCAAATGGGAGAACAGACTATTTAGGCGTTTATCCCTAACGGCGTTTCCGAGGCCTTGGCCTTTTCACTGGCAACGGTTCCGGCGTAACTTCCGGCAGGGGACAGGGAACTGGTATAGGACTTAAGCCGGCAAGGCAGACAGTCTTCTGCAGGAGCAGGTGCTTCCGCATTATTTTTTGTCGGAACATTATCGCTCGGAGGAGTAATGCCATCTTTCTTACGTTTTCGTTCCGCGAAAATGCGACTGCCGATAAAAAGTAGCACAGCAGCAGCGGTAGTGGCGAAAACGTCGAGTGCGGCAATTTTTCCGTAGCGGAATATCTTGGTTTCCTGCATAGCTCCATTCATATTGATATGCGTAAGCTTGCCCATTGGTTTACAAACCACATGCTTTGCAAATGCCTCATTGAATGCGGTAAATTTATTCTCTCCGAGCAGCATTGCCGCCCCTTTAAAACTTAAAAATACCGGCAACCATGCCATGAATATGCGGGCCTTAATCAAACTCCCCCATGTTTGCTTTGGCTCCTTCTTTATTTCTTCGGCCTCGTCTTTTTCTCCCAATAAGCTATTAAATTTTTCAACCAGCGCCGGCTTATAATTTTCCATCACTTTGACGAAGGGAATAGTCGCATTGCCTCCCTGCATAGTCGCCGTAGTCATGAGCGCATGCTCGGCAGTACTTTCGCTTATACCGGTTTTTCTCAAGACTTTTCCTGCCCATTTAAAACCCTCTGCGCCGCCGCCATATTTAGCCCAGTAGGCAATGGGAACCGTAAAGATAAATGTACCTATCCCCGCAACGCCGCCGTATGTCAGCCAGTTGAACAGCCGTTCGCCTTTCGACATTACTTTCGGATAATCTTCCGGCGCGTCGTCTGGTTTTGCTTTGGTTTCGGATATGATGGATTTTGATGCCATAATACCTACGGAGCCATGCTATAATCAGTTTCACCCGCTTTGGCCATGTCGGTATATTTCCCCACCGGCGTGATGGATTTCTTTTTATAGCCATCCAACTTGCCCTCGGAAGATGCCGACGTAATGACAGGCTCATCCGAATTCTTCGCCACATCCGGCGCTGCCTGGATTGCTTTGAGCGCTAACGGCAATGGAATATCTTCACCCGTTTCGCGGAATAGCTTGGCTTCTTTCGGATTATTCTTCTTGAGATGTTTAGCGCCGCGGGTGACGTACATGACGCTGGCGGTAATCATAGTATAAAACCAATCCAGCGCTGCAAATCCCACATAGCGTTGCGCACGCTCGTTCTTCGCCAACCAATTACCGCCCGGCACATAGCCAGATTTGAATGCACGATTAATTTGATTCATTGCATTGTCAAGAAACCGGTGCTCTCCACCCAGCGTGGTAGACAGATCACCATCAATCATTCTTGGCTCATCCAGTTTCTTGGCAAATCCCTTGTTCAAGGCAAATGCAGCAACCCACACAGCTATCTGCGCTTGCGTCCGCCTCCAGAAAACATGCAGCCATGTTTGTGAGGGTTGTTCCTTTTCAATATAGATTTCGTCAGGCGTTTTTTCGTGCCCATCGGCGGCAATCTGGTTTTCCTTGAATACTTCTTTATTTAGCCAATGCACGACAGGGCGTTTACGATCCTCGAGCCATTTCATCGGAATCAGCAGTGACCATCCGCCGCTGCAGAGCGCCAGAGTTTTTAATGCCAGATTGCTATGGCGGAGGGCGGTTTCATGTTTAAGTAATGTTGTACTAGATAGGCCTTTGGCAATGAAATTAGCGGCGTTATCCAAATATTTTCGGCCCGAGAGGTTGCGGAAATAATCGGCCATTACTACCGACATACCAAGATTCAACCAATAATTGACTCCCTGATAAACCATCCAGTTGTACCATTTCTCACCCTTGCTCATATGGTCAGGGCTTGCTTCCGGTAACGCGGCAACAGGCGCGCCAGAAGATGGTGGCGTATCAAGCACTTCTTTGTTTTTTTGTTCTATATCAACCATTTAACTAAAAACCACCCTTTTTTCATGCAAACACGATGCCCCAGTTTTATTTATACCATGAAAAATCGGGTGGTTGTGTGAAGGTTTGATGAAGAAAGCACAAAAAAAGGCTGTGGAATAACTTCCACAGCCCTTTTGGCGTTATTTGAAGGATTTAGCTTAGAAACCCATATCCCCCATGCCGCCCATACCACCCATTCCGCCAGCGCCAGCGCCGCCATCGGACTTTTTGTCCTCCGGCATGTCGGCGATGATAGCTTCGGTGGTTATAAGCAAGCTGGCAACCGAGGCAGCACCCTGCAATGCAGAGCGTACAACCTTGGTCGGGTCGATGATACCGGCCTTGATCAGGTCGCAGTATTCGAGCTTCTGGGCATCGAAACCGAAATTGGTATCGGTTGACTCCAGCAGCTTGCCCGCGACAACGGCGCCGTCCAGACCTGAGTTCTCAACAATCTGGCGCAGCGGCGCTTGCAGCGCGCGGCGGATGATGTTGATACCGGCCTTCTGGTCGTCGTTTTCAGAACGAAGCTTATCCAGAGCGCGTGACGCATAAAGCAACGTTGCACCGCCGCCCGGAACAATGCCTTCTTCAACGGCAGCACGAAGTGCAGCTAAAGCATCGTCTACGCGATCCTTGCGCTCTTTAACTTCAATTTCCGATGAACCACCGACTTTCAACACAGCAACGCCACCAGCCAGTTTAGCCAGACGTTCCTGCAGTTTTTCTTTGTCGTAATCGGAAGTGGTTTCTTCGATCTGGGCGCGCAGCTGGGTGCAACGTGCTTCGATGTCAGTCTTTTTACCAGCACCGTCGACAATGGTGGTATTGTCCTTGTCGATCAGCACTTTTTTGGCACGGCCAAGGCTCTTGGGTGTGACATTCTCCAGCTTGATGCCCAGGTCTTCGCTGATGACTTCGGCACCCGTCAGGATAGCGATGTCTTCCAGCATAGCCTTACGGCGATCGCCAAAGCCGGGAGCCTTAACGGCAGCGACTTTCAGGCCACCGCGCAGCTTGTTAACCACGAGGGTCGCCAGCGCTTCGCCTTCAACATCTTCAGCGATGATGAGCAGCGGACGCTGTTGCTGAACGACTGCTTCGAGCAACGGCAGCATCGGTTGCAGGCCGGAGAGTTTCTTTTCGAAAATGAGCAGGTAGGGATTTTCCAGCTCAACGACCATCTTCTCAGCATTGGTCACAAAATAAGGTGACAAATAGCCGCGGTCGAACTGCATGCCTTCAACGGTATCCAGTTCGAATTCAAGGCCTTTGGCTTCCTCAACGGTGATGACGCCTTCCTTGCCGACTTTGTCCATGGCTTCGGCGATTTTTTCACCGACTTCCTTGTCACCGTTGGCAGAAATGGTCGCAACCTGAGCCCAT
>Ga0206957_1048_pt2 | contig 33576 bp, 26 predicted proteins | sample Alteio_BWOrgHeat_32_FD_152975 | JGI IMG/M metagenome (GOLD analysis project Ga0206957, IMG submission 152975) | Enriched cells from forest soil in Barre Woods Harvard Forest LTER site, Petersham, Massachusetts, United States -... | ecosystem: Environmental > Terrestrial > Soil > Temperate forest >...
TGTACAACGCTCTTCCGGTTGATGGAATCCTTGCTGACCTGGGTGTTTCATCACATCAGTTTGATGAAGCGGATCGTGGTTTTTCAACCCGCTTTGATGCGAAGCTTGATATGAGAATGGATCAGCACTTGAGATTAACGGCGAGAGAAGTGGTCAACACTTATGAAGAAGATCAGCTGAGAAGAGTATTCAGCGAATATGGTGAGTTGGATGGAGCTGCAAGATTAGCCAGAACGATTTGTACCCAACGCAAAGTAACTCCGATTGAAACGGTGAATGACCTGAAGGAAATTGCAAAAGGGTTTACAAGATGGGGGAAAGAGAATCAGTATTACGCACAGCTTTTCCAGGCATTGAGGATAGAAGTAAATAAAGAGCTGGATGTGCTGAAAGAATTTTTAACCCAGGCACAGGAAGTGTTAAAACCGGGAGGAAGATTAGTGGTGATGTCATATCACTCATTGGAAGACAGGTTGGTGAAGAATTTCATGAGAAGCGGAAAGTTTGAAGGTGATGCAGAAAAAGATTTTTACGGGAATTCATTATCGCCTTTCAGATTGATAACACGAAAACCGATAGTTCCTGATGAAACAGAGATGGAACAGAATAGCAGAGCGAGAAGCGCAAAATTAAGAGTAGCAGAGAAAGTAGAAATAAAAAAGTAGACAGTCGACAATAGACAGTTGGCAATTAAAAAAGAAATGGCAGAATCAAAAAATAAAGTAGTTCGTTCGTTTCAAAGCGTGGTAAGCGGAAGCTTTCTTTCACGCGAGGAGACAATGCGCTTTCTGCCTTTCCTGTTGTTCATTTCATTAATGGCGATCCTGTATATCGCAAATGGTTACTATGCAGAAGCAAAAATCCGTAAACAAAACAAACTAACAGAAGAATTAAAAGACCTGAGGTCGGAATACATCATTACCAAATCGGACCTCATGTTCATCAGTAAGCAGTCGGAAGTGGCAAAGGCTGCAGCAATACTGGGATTAAAAGAATCCACCATGCCGCCAAAGAAAATAGTAGTAGAAACAGTTAATCCACCCAACCATACAGAATAGAATTGGACATTAAGAAAGACATAATGTGGCGCGTTGTTCTGGTATATGTTTTCATATGCCTCTTCGGTGTCTCCATCATTACGAAGGTCGCTCTTATCCAGTTCAAAGAAGGTGATATGTGGCGTGCAAGAGCGCAGCAGCTCACTACACAGGAGTTTGCCGTTAATGCATCCCGCGGAAATATTTACGATGCTGAACAAAACCTGTTAGCTACATCGCTTCCTTATTATGAAATAGGAATGGATGTAAATACGGATTACCTCAGACGTTTAACTGATGCGGAGTTTAGCAAGAATGCCGATTCTCTTGCACTTTCTCTCGCAGATCTGTTGAAACAAAAATCCAGAAGGGAATATTACCAGGAGTTACAAAATGCCCGTGCTGAAGGAGATCGTTATGCTCAGCTCGCAAAAGATGTTTCTTACAAACAACTTCAGCTTATTAAAAAATTCCCATTGTTCCGTCTTGGTAAAAACAAAGGCGGATTTGTTGTATTGCAAACCAGCAAACGCGAACGCCCTTTTCAATGGCTTGCCGCACGTACCATTGGCTATGAGCGTGAAGATGTAAAACCAATTGGTCTTGAAGGTGCATTTAACGGGTATCTGAAAGGCACAAGCGGAAAACGCCTGATGCAAAAAATTTCAGGAGGCGTATGGAAACCATTAACGGATGATAATGAAATTGAGCCAGAAGATGGAAGCGATGTTACTTCAACAATTGACATCAACATTCAGGATGTGGCTGAACATTCTTTGCTGACTCAATTAGCAAAGAATAATGCAGATCACGGTTGTGCAATTTTAATGGAGGTAAAGACAGGTGCAGTCAGGGCAATCGCAAATCTTTCAAGAAAGGATTCTGGTCAGTATGTTGAAAATTATAATTATGCGATCGGTGCTGCAACAGATCCGGGTTCAACATTCAAGCTGGCTTCTTTGATGGCTGCAATGGAAGATGGATTCATCGACCTGAATGATACCGTTGATATCGGAGATGGAACGGTTAAGTTTTTTGACAAGACTGTAAAAGATTCTCACCATCCGGAAAAATCGCACGTGTCGGTTCAGGAAGTGTTTGAACAGTCTTCCAACGTTGGCGTTGCAAAAATTATTTATCGCTATTATTCTAAAGATCCTCAAAAGTTTGTGGACAGACTTTGCAAGTTTAACCTGAATGCCCCATTGGGACTGGCAATTCCGGGTGAAGCAATTCCAAGAATAAAAAGCACAAAAGATAAAGACTGGTCTGGAGTAACACTTCCCCAAATGGCTTATGGATATGAGCTGATGATCACCCCGATGCAGATTCTGTGCTTATACAATGCTGTTGCAAATAACGGCGAAATGGTCCGTCCTCAGTTTGTACAGGAAGTCAGAAAGAAAGGCCAGCTGGTTAAAAAGTTTGAAACGGAATATGTGGGAACGCAGAGCATCTGTTCAAAGAAGACTGTAGAGATGGCTAAAAAAATGATGGAAGGTGTTGTATTGAATGGAACAGGCAAAGCATTGAAATGTTCAAACTTCCAGGTAGCTGGCAAAACCGGTACGGCACAAATGCTTGTTGGTGGTAATTACAAAGATCATAACTCCAAATCATCTTACCAGGCTTCCTTCGTTGGTTATTTTCCTGCGGAGAATCCAAAATACTCCTGCATTGTTGTAGTAAGTGCCCCTTCAACGGGAGAATATTACGGTGCACAGGTTGCAGGTCCGGTATTTAAAGATGTTGCAGAAAAAGTTTATTCAACCAGTCTTGAGATTCACAAAGAGATAAATGCAGTTCAACCGGAGTTTGCTTTGAAGGCGCCTGAGGCAAAAGCAGGATCGTTCAAAGATATAATGAATGTATTGGCTGGACTAAGCATCAAAGCTGTTGCTGAACCAACAAAAACAGCATGGGTATATCCGCAAATTAAAGATTCAACCGAAGTGACGCTTCCAATATCAAGAGTGGAAATAGATCTGAAGAAAAATGTTGTTCCAAACCTGGTTGGCATGGTTGCGCAGGACGCTTTGTATTTATTAGAGAACAATGGGTTTCATGTGAGGCTGAAAGGGAGTGGGGTAATTACAAAACAATCACTGGAAGCCGGAACACGGTTTACAAAAGGTACAACGATAGAATTAGAGCTTACATAAGAGAATATGAAATTATTAAAGGACATACTCTACAAAGCAGGACTGGTTGAAGTAATCGGCTCGACAAACCTTGCGATTACATCAGTATGTTTTGATTCCAGGAAAGCAGATAAAGATTGTTTGTTCGTTGCAACACGCGGTACACAAAGTGACGGACATAAATATATTGAACAGGTTATTGCAGCCGGAGCAATTGCTGTCATCTGCGAAGAGCTTCCGGCAAACATAGATGAGAAGATAAGCTACGTACGTGTACATGACAGCAGTTATGCTTTAGGAATGATCGCATCTAATTTTTATGACAATCCTTCTTCAAAATTAAAATTAGTAGGTGTAACAGGTACCAATGGAAAGACAACGACCGTAACTCTTTTGTTTAATCTGTTTAAAACACTGGGCTACAAAGTTGGATTGTTATCTACAGTGAAAAATCAGATCAGCTCGGAAGTGATTCCAGCCACACATACTACTCCCGATGCCGTTCGTTTGAATGAGTTGCTTAAGCAAATGGTTGAAAGAGGATGCCAGTATTGTTTTATGGAAGTGAGTTCACATGCGGTTGTTCAGCATAGAATCACAGGTTTAACATTTGCGGGCGGCGTTTTCACCAATATCACACATGATCACCTGGACTATCACAAAACATTTGATGAATACATAAAAGCAAAAAAAGGATTTTTTGATTCGCTGGGTGAGGATGCCTTTGCATTAGTAAATAAAGATGATGCAAATGGAATAATAATGTTGCAAAATACAAAAGCAACAAAGAAAACGTATGCATTAAAAAGCAATGCAGACTTCAAATGTAAAATCATGGAGAATCAGTTCTCCGGTTTGCTGTTGAATGTGGACGGAAGTGAAGTGTGGACTAAACTCATAGGGACATTCAATGCATATAACATTTTAGCTGTGTATGCAACAGCAACATTGCTGAAAGAAAACAAAGTAAACATACTTACTACACTTAGTAACCTGAATTCTGTAGAAGGTCGTTTTGAATATGTGCGCACAGAAAATGGTGTTGTTGGGATTGTTGATTATGCACACACACCTGATGCCTTAATGAATGTATTGAATACTGTAAAGGATATCCGCACAGGTAACGAGCAGGTGATCACAATTGTTGGATGCGGAGGAGACCGTGATGCGCAAAAACGTCCACTTATGGCGAAGATTGCCTGTGAGCTCAGCACAAAAGTAATTCTCACTTCCGATAATCCGCGTTCTGAAGATCCGGAGGAAATTTTAAAACAAATGCAGAAGGGTGTTGAACCTCACAACTATAAAAAAGCATTGACAATCGTTGACAGAAAAGAGGCGATCAGGACAGCATGCGCAATGGCTGCCCCTGGTGATATCATTCTGCTTGCAGGAAAAGGACATGAGACTTACCAGGAAATAAAAGGTGTGAAACATCCTTTTGATGACATGGAAATTTTGAAAGAAAACTTAAAAATATTCGAAAAGTAATGCTGTACTACCTCTTCGACTTTTTACACAAACACTATGATCTGCCGGGCGCAGGGGTGTTCCGCTACATTACTTTCAGAACAGCAATGGCTGTGATTACCTCGCTGGTTATTTCATTGTTATTCGGTAAGCAGCTTATCGCATTTCTCAGAAGAAAACAAGTGGGTGAAACAATCCGTGATCTTGGTCTTGAAGGACAAGTTCAGAAACAAGGAACACCAACAATGGGTGGTTTGATTATTCTCGGCGCGATCATCGTTCCAACTTTATTATTTGCAAAGCTTCATAATATCTACATCATCCTTATGCTGGTTTCAACGATATGGTTGGGCTTGATTGGTTTCCTTGACGATTACATAAAAGTATTTAAGAAAAATAAAGAAGGTCTGCAGGGGAAGTTTAAAGTGGTCGGACAAGTTGGTATCGGATTAATAGTTGGGATCACGCTTTTCTTTCATCAGGATGTTGTTGTAAGAGAAAAAATATACAGTCCGCATAAATATGCAATTGATGATGAAGGCGGAAAGGCAACAATGAACAGCGTTCCGATCTATGCGAAGGAAACAGAAAAGTCAATGAAGACGACAATCCCATTTGTAAAAAACAATGAATTCGATTACGCTGACTTATTAAGATGGATGGGTAAAGGATACAAGAAATGGGCGTGGATCATTTTTATTCCAATTGTAATTTTTATTGTCACTGCAGTTTCCAATGGAGCAAACATTACAGATGGAATTGACGGTCTTGCAACAGGGTCGTCTGCAATCATCGGAGTAACGTTGATGGTATTGGCCTATGTATCTGGTAATACAGTATTCGCGGACTACCTCGACATTATGTTTATTCCAAATACAGCTGAGTTGGTTGTATTCATGGGAGCATTCGTAGGAGCGTGCGTTGGTTTCATGTGGTACAATACTTATCCGGCACAGGTATTCATGGGGGATACAGGCAGTCTGGCATTGGGTGGAATTATAGCTGTCTTCGCTATTGCAATCCGCAAAGAACTTTTGATCCCGGTCATGTGCGGAATTTTCCTCATTGAAAATATTTCTGTAATGATTCAGGTTGGCTATTTCAAATACACCAAGAAGAAATACGGAGAGGGAAGACGCATTTTCAAAATGTCACCATTACATCATCACTATCAAAAGCTGGGAATGCATGAAGCTAAAATTGTTTCACGCTTCTGGATCATTGGTGTGATGCTGGCGATTATGACGATTGTAACATTAAAACTAAGATAGAAGCCCCTCTCCGGCTCTCCCCAAGGGGAGAGTGGAAAAAAAAGGATGCTTTATGAAAATGAGTAATGGTCAAAATATAAAATCAACTCTCTCCCCTTCGGGGAGAGCCGGAGAGGGGCTTAGACTAGTCATACTCGGAGCGGGAGAAAGCGGTACAGGTGCAGCTGTATTGGCTAAGCAGAAAGGTTTTGATGTTTTTTTATCAGATAAAGGAAAAATAAAAGAGAAGTACAAAACAGTTCTTTCAAATTATGGAATTAACTGGGAAGAAGAAAAACATTCGGAAGAATTAATTCTCAATGCGGTTGAAGTCATCAAAAGTCCCGGCATACCTGATAAGGCAGATTTAATTGTGAAGCTGAAAAAACAAGGGACACCTGTTATTTCCGAGATCGAATTTGCAGGACGTTATACCAATGCAAAAAAGATTTGCATTACGGGTAGTAACGGAAAGACAACAACAACAATGCTTACATACCATATTCTGAAAAAAGCAGGATTAAATGTGGGTCTGGCCGGGAATGTTGGAAAAAGTTTGGCAATACAGGTTGCTGAAAGTAATCACGATTACTATGTAATTGAACTCAGCAGTTTTCAGTTGGACGGGATGTATGAATTTAAAGCTGATATAGCTGTATTGCTGAATGTAACACCTGATCACCTGGACAGATACAATTACGAATTACAGAATTATGTGGATTCGAAATTCAGGGTAACGCAGAATCAAACAGCTAACGATGCATTCATCTATTGTATGGATGATGAGATCACAGCAAAAGAAGTGTCAAGAAAAGTAATCAGTGCAAAAAAATATCCTTTCTCCATTCAACAAAAAGTAGAAGAAGGAGCATACCTAAATGAGAACCAATTAACCATTAATATAAACCAAACAAACCAAACACTTATGTCGATCCAGGAACTAGCACTACAAGGAAAACACAACATTTACAATTCTATGGCAGCAGGAATCGTTGCCAGATTAACTGACGTTAGAAAAGAAACAATCCGTGAAAGTCTTTCAGATTTTCAAAATGTGGAACACCGCTTGGAATTTGTAGCTAAAGTACATGGAGTAAATTTTATTAATGATTCAAAAGCAACAAATGTTAATTCAACATGGTATGCACTTGAGAGTATGCAAACACCTGTAGTATTGATCCTGGGTGGTGTTGATAAAGGAAATGATTACAGCATGTTAATGGAAATGGTGAAAGAAAAAGTAAAGGCAATCGTTTGTCTCGGTACCGACAACAAAAAAATTAAAAAAGCTTTCAAAGCAGTAGTTGAAACAATTGTTGAAACTGGTTCGGCTCAGGAAGCTGTTGCTGTTTCAGGCAAACTGGCGAAAAGCGGAGATACAGTTTTATTGTCCCCAGCTTGTGCAAGTTTCGATTTGTTTGAAAACTACGAAGACCGTGGTCATCAGTTTAAAGCTGCAGTACGTGGATTGTAATTATTAATAAAAGAGAAACGTGAATATATTTTCAAATATACGTGGTGATAAAGTCATCTGGATGGTAGTACTTCTGCTGTCAGTAGTATCTATACTTGTAGTGTATAGTTCTATTGTCGCGCTGGCGTACCGTTACAAAGCAGGTGATACCGAATATTATTTGTTCAAGCACTCAACTATAATTGGTTTTGGTTTGTTGTTGATGTACATGACGCATAAGGTAAAGTACACGTATTTTTCACGGCTCTCTCAGATTGCTCTTTACATTTCAGTTCCTCTTTTGTTGTTCACATTGTTAAAAGGGGTAAGTGCAGGAGAGGCAAGTCGTTGGTTGAAAATTCCCGGAACAAGTTTAACATTTCAAACTTCGGACTTTGCGAAACTCGCACTCATCGCTTATGTAGCCCGTGTATTGGCAATCAAACAGGGACAAATTAAAGATTTTAAATCTGCCTTTGTCCCCATAGTAATACCCGTCATGGTTATTTGCGGATTAATTCTTCCTGCAAATTTTTCAACAGCCGCAGTTTTATTCGTCACGTGTTTGGTGATTATGTTTATCGGCCGCATCAATCTTAAATACATTCTCTCACTTGTCGGTATTGGAATAACATGTATGCTGCTGATTGGTGTATTGGTTTTTTATTTTCCTAAAGTAATTCCTCGTGGTCAAACCTGGAAAGCACGGATTGAAAATTTCTCTAAAGGTGACAGTGAATCTAATTACCAGGCGGAACAGGCAAAAATAGCCATTGCAACAGGCGGGACTTTTGGTAAAGGTCCTGGCGGAAGTACACAACGTAATTTTTTGCCTCAGGCATCTTCGGATTTTATTTATGCAATTATTATTGAAGAATACGGCATAATAGCAGCATTTATATTATTGTTTTTATACGTCATTTTATTTTTTCGTGCGGTACGTATTGCGGGCAAAAGCGAAAAAACATTTGCCACGCTTTTGGCAATTGGTTTATGTTTCAGTCTTGTCTTTCAGGGGATGATCAATATGGCAGTTGCCGTTAATTTATTTCCCGTAACCGGTCAGCCATTGCCATTGGTCAGCATGGGTGGAACATCAATCTGGTTTACAAGCATTGCCATAGGAATTGTATTAAGTGTTAGTTCAGAAGTAGAAAAAGATACTAAAGCAGCAGCAGGTGAAACGGCTTAAAGTGATTATTAGTGGAGGTGGGACGGGTGGACATATATTTCCTGCCATAGCAATTGCGAATGCGCTTAAAGCTGTTTATGATGACATAGAATTTTTATTCGTAGGAGCAGAAGGAAGAATGGAAATGGAAAAAGTTCCTGCAGCAGGTTTTAAAATTGAAGGGCTTTGGATCAGCGGTTTTCAAAGAAAACTAACGATGTCAAATTTAATGTTCCCGTTTAAAGTAATTGCAAGTTTGAGAAAAGCAAAACAAATATTAAAGTCATTTCAGCCTGATGTAGCCATCGGTACCGGTGGTTATGCCAGTGGCCCTATGCTGCGTGTAGCTTCGCAAAGTGGTATTCCGACTGTGATACAGGAACAGAATTCATTTCCGGGAATTACCAATAAGTTATTAGGAAGTAAAGTGAGTAAGGTGTGTGTGGCTTATAACGGAATGGAGAAATATTTTCCTAAAGAAAAAATTATTCTCACTGGTAATCCTGTAAGAAAGGACATTACAGATCTGTCAGGTAAAAGAAATGAAGCCCTGCAGTTTTTTGAGTTAGATGGAACCAAAAAAGTCTTGCTCGTTATAGGCGGTAGTTTAGGCGCCCGGACCATCAATGAGAGTATTGAAAATAATTTAGCTGAACTTGCTCAGAATAATATTCAGTTGATCTGGCAAACCGGTAAAGCATATTTCCCTCAAGCAAAAGAAGCTGTAAGTAAATATGCAGATAAAGGAATTAAGGCGTTTGATTTTATTTCAAAAATGGATCTGGCGTATGCTTCCGCAGATGCTGTAGTATCAAGGGCTGGTGCTATTTCACTTTCTGAATTAGCAGTGGCAGGAAAGGCCTGTATCCTTGTCCCGTCTCCTAATGTTGCAGAAGATCATCAGACAAAAAATGCAATGGCATTGGTAAAGATGGATGCTGCAGTTATGGTAAAGGACATAGAGTCCCGTCAAAAATTAGGAAAAGAAATCACTGATTTATTCAGCAACGAAACTAAACAAAAACAATTACAGGAGAATATAAAGAAAATGGCAATGCCTGATGCCGCGCAGCATATTGCACAAGAAATCCTCAAACTCCTCATAAAATGAACTTCATAAAGAAAAATCTAATGCTTCTCTACATCAGCCTGCCAGTGGCGCTTTTGCTTCTGTTGGCAGCCATGATGGTAACTGATTCTTTCAGCGTAAAAGCGAAAGCTCCGCAGCAGACAATTGACGTTGTGAAATACCACAAGAAATGCAAGTTTGATAATGTTAAAAAATTCGAGTACACGGATTTTCAAACAGTACAAACACATAAGTTGACGGACAATGACCTGGGGAATTTATATCATCACGATTTGCTGGTTGATCAAAAGATCGCGCGCTATTTTTACTCTTGGCAAGAGCCAACTTCTGATCTTAATTATATTCTGACCATTCTAAGTGATAACGGTTTTATTACTGCACTTGTATTTTCTCCCAAAGGGGAGTTTATTGAAGAGTTTGAGTTAGCCAGCTTAGGTGAAAGTGAGTACGGTTGCTGGAAATCCTATGGTGAATTCATCGACAGTGATCACTATCGTTCAACCCGTATTACGTATGAATATAAAATACATAATGATCAAAGGACAACTGAAGTAGTGGATTCGGTAGTGTCAACACATGTTGTAGGGAATCGGGTTCCCGCGGAATTAACATCGCAAATTTCAACAGCAAATTAATTGATGAATATTAATTCTGTAAAATATTTTTATTTTTTGGGTATCGGCGGTATCGGTATGAGTGCACTTGCACGTTTTTTTAATGCAATGGGGAAAGAGGTAAGTGGTTATGATAAAACAAGGACGCCACTTACAGATGAATTGGAAGCTGAAGGAATAAAAATTCATTTTGAAGAAAATGCAAATCAGTTAAAAGATAAACTGAACGTTCAAAACTGGACAACTGAAAATTCTCTTATAGTATATACACCTGCAGTTCCGAAAAGCCACAGCGAGTATGTTTTAATTAATGATTTAGGGTTAAACATTAAAAAACGTGCTGAAGTATTGGGTCTATTAACAGAACAAGCTCATACAATCGCTGTGGCCGGAACGCATGGTAAAACAACAACTTCGTCACTGATCGCACATATCCTGCGTACTGCTGGTATAGATTGCTCAGCCTTTTTAGGAGGTATCACAAAAAATTACAACACCAATCTTTTATTAAGTTCTGATCTGAAACTTCGAACTTCGAACGAGGAACTTCGAACCCCGATCGTTGTTGAAGCAGATGAGTACGACCGTTCATTTCTCACGCTTCATCCGTATATAGCTGTTATTACATCTCTTGATGCAGATCACCTCGATATTTACGGGGATAAAAAACAAATGGATGAAGCCTACTCTAAATTTGCTTCACAGGTTAAATCGGGTGGAAAATTGATCGTAAATAAAAATGTGGAAGATCATTTGAGTTACGTCGGGCTTTATAGTTCTTATTCCATTTCTAAAGTGGCGGATTTTTACGCTAAGAATATTAAAATTGAAAATGGTTCCTATATATATGATATTGTAACGCCTGATGCTGTGCTTGAAAAGGTGACACTTGGTCTGCCTGGTTTACATAATGTGGAAAATTCAGTAGCCGCAACTGCTGTGGCGTTTCAAATGAAAATCTCATCGGAAAATATCCGCAAAGCATTAAAAACGTTTGAAGGGGCAAAGCGTCGTTTCGATTACCAGGTTAAAAATGACAGAGTCGTTTATATAGATGATTATGCACACCATCCGGAAGAGTTGCGTGCTTGTATTTCGTCCGTAAAGCAAATGTACCCGGGGAAAAAAGTAACTGGAATATTTCAACCGCACCTGTACACACGCACACGTGATTTTGCGGATGGCTTTGCCGAAAGCCTGGATTTACTGGATGAATGTATTTTGCTGGATATTTATCCGGCCCGCGAATTACCTATAGAAGGAGTCACTTCAACAATGTTGTTGAATAAAATGAAAAGCAAAAATAAAATGCTTTGCTCAAAATCAGAATTGCTGAATGAATTAAATAAAAGAAAACTGGAAGTGCTGTTAACATTGGGTGCCGGTGATATCGACACATTTGTTGAACCGATAAAAAAGGAATTACTAAAAAAATATAATTAATTAACGCTCTCCCTTACGCTTGCGCTGTAGCTTCAGCATAGGAGCAGGGGAGAGTTGGAGAGGGGCTTAATGAAAAAAATACTAACCATATCTATCTGGGTAATCCTTGTTTCAGGGCTGATCGTTTGTCTCGGGTTTGTTGGACATAAGGAAGATAGTCTTCCATGCAAAACCCTTGATATAACTATTCAGCAGGGTGACGACAATTTTTTTGTACAGCCCGAAGATGTGAAAAAACTAATTCAGGAAAGAGGAGATTCAGTAGTAAATCAGCCCGTTTCTTCTTTGGATGTTCCCGCACTTGAAAATGCATTGAACAGTCATCCGGCTATTTCAAAATCTGAAGTCTATGTAACGATTGACGGAGAAGTGAAGGTGGATATTAAGCAACGACGTCCATTGCTTCGCATCATTGATGAAAATAATGAAAGCTATTATATAGATGATGAAGGGCGCTTTATGCCTTTGTCGGATAAGTACACGGCTAAAGTATTGATTGCGAACGGACATTTTCGTGAACCCTACAATACACATTATATGTATACAATGAAGCAGATCAAATCCGATTCGCTGCTCCGTGATTCAACTTTTGTTGATGATCTGTATGATCTCGCAAAATATATTAACGCCGATTCTTTCTGGAAATCCCAGATCGAACAGGTTTATATAAATGATAACAAAGAAATTGAACTTGTTCCCCGCGTTGGTAATCACCGCATAATTCTGGGTGATTTGACCGATTTAGATGAAAAGTTCAAAAAGTTGTTGATATTTTATAGGCAAGGACTTAACACTACAGGTTGGTGGAACAAATATTCCGTCATAAATTTGAAGTTTAAAAATCAGGTGGTTTGTACAAAAAAAGAAATTAGTAATCTGTAAATAATATTAAACCAAATATAATTCACCATGGCATCATCAGAAATAGTAGTAGGACTTGATATAGGTACTACCAAAATAGCAGTAATAGTCGGACGCAGAAATGAATTCGGCAAGATCGAAATTCTTGGTATGGGCCGTGCCGACTCTGTTGGTGTTGCACGTGGTGTGGTACTTAATATTGACCAAACTGTTCAATCCATAAAGGCTGCTGTTGTTGAAGCGGAAAGTAAATCCGGAGTAAACATTAAAGTGGTGAATGTGGGTATCGCAGGACAACATATCAAGAGCCATCAGCACCGCGGAATTAAAACCCGTGCCAATGCGGATTCAGAGATCAGCCCAAAAGATGTAGATGCATTAATTGATGATATGTTCAAGCTGGTTATGTTGCCAGGTGAAGAAATTATTCACGTGCTTCCGCAGGAATATATTATCGATAACGAACAGGGAATTAAAAATCCGATCGGTATGGCCGGCATTCGCCTGGAGGCAAACTTTCATATTATTACCGGACAAATTGCTGCGATCAAAAATATTTATAAATGCGTTCAAAAGGCCGGACTTGAAATTGCTGATTTAACACTTGAGCCCCTTGCTTCTGCTGACGCGGTTTTAAGTGACGAAGAAAAAGAAGCCGGTGTTGTATTGGTGGATATCGGCGGTGGTACAACGGATGTCGCAATTTTCCAGGATGGGATCATTCGTCATACTGCTGTTATTCCTTTCGGTGGTAATGTGATTACAGAAGACATTAAAGAAGGTTGTTCAATCATAAAAAATCAGGCAGAGCTTCTGAAAATAAAATTCGGTTCGGCACTTGCCAGCGAAAATCAGGAAAATGAAATTGTTTCCATTCCGGGTTTGCGTGGTCGTCCGCATAAAGAAATTTCAATTAAAAATTTATCACACATCATACAGGCCCGCATGGACGAGATCATCGAGCATGTATACTATGAAATAAAAAATTCAGGCTATGAGAAAAAGCTGATCGCTGGTATCGTGGTAACAGGTGGTGGTGCGCAGTTAAAACATATCACGCAGTCTATCGAATACGTAACAGGAATGGACACTCGCATTGGCTATCCGAATGAACACCTGGCAAAAGGTGCTGAAGATGTAACAAGTCCAATGTATGCTACAGGTGTTGGTCTGGTGATGAAAGAACTGCAACGTATCGAAAAAGAAAGTCCTGTTGAAACAGTTACAAATACCGAGGCAACAATGACTTTTCCTGTTGCAACTGAAGAACAGCAGCAAACCGAACAGCAGGTTGATATTCAGGCAAGCACAACAATTGCTACACACACCAAAAGAGGCATCGGTGGACTGATGGACTGGGCTTCCAAATGGTTTACAGAGGACGCAGATAAGTAGTTAGTCTTTAGTTCGTAGTAGTTAGTATAAAGTATTTATTTGCTGATACAGATTTTTGTGCAGTTGCGGTATTAGAATATTCTGCTTTTGTTCTAACTTATCAGCGTGGATCATATTTACTATTACACTAACAACATTCTTAAATATTCCCGAATCATTATTCCAAAATTCTAACTTCTGAATTCTAACTCCTAACTCCTAATTCATCAATCGCCCTTCACAAATCATCAATCACCATTCTCCTTATTAACACCCCCCCGTTAAAAAGTTAATGTTTCACTGCGTCGAACACCCTTTATTTATAAGGAACTTTGACAGCAACATAAACTAAACAGCCATAAACCAGCTACAAATCCTCGAAAAATTATGATGACATTCGATCTACCAACAAACCAAAACTCGATCATTAAGGTGGTCGGAGTAGGCGGCGGCGGAAGTAATGCCGTGAACCACATGTTCCGCCAGGGTATCAAAGGCGTCGACTTTATCGTCTGCAATACAGATCAGCAGGCACTCGACATCAGCCCTGTTCCAACTAAAATAGCACTTGGTGCAAGCCTTACAAAAGGCCGCGGTGCAGGTTCACTTCCTGAAGTTGGCCGTAACGCAGCAATCGAAAACATCGAAGACATAAAAAAAGCATTGGGTAGTGAAACCCAAATGATATTTATAACTGCCGGTATGGGTGGTGGAACCGGAACCGGTGCTGCTCCTGTTATTGCGCAGGCTGCAAAAGAAATGGGAATACTCACAGTGGGCATTGTTACTGTACCGTTCTCTTTCGAAGGAAAAAAACGTAAAGCACAGGCTGAAGCGGGACTGGAAGAAATGAAGAAATATGTGGATACACTTCTTGTGATCTGCAATGAAAAACTTCGTGAAATGTATGGCAACCTGAAACTCGGTGAAGCATTCGGTCATGCGGATGATGTGTTGACAACTGCTGCAAAAGGTATTGCAGACATCATCACAACTACTATGCATATTAACACTGACTTTGCTGATGTAACTACAGTAATGAAAGAAAGCGGTGTGGCAATCATGGGAACAGCAGTAGCATCTGGCGAGGGAAGAGCTACAAAAGCTGTTGAACAGGCTATGCATTCTCCATTGCTGAACGATAGTAATATTAAAGGTGCACGTTATGTGCTGTTGAATATCATGTGTGGTAAAGAGGAGATCACAATGGATGAACTTGGTGAGATCACAGACTTTATCCAGGAATCAGCTGGACAAACAGCAGAGATCATTAAGGGTTATGGCGTTGATGAAACATTAGGAGATAAAGTGAAGATCACATTAATTGCCACTGGCTTCAATGGTAAAGGTGATCCTGCGATGGATCTGACTGCAAAACAACCTCAGAAAAAAGTTTTCGTATTGACAGCAGATGAACCAAAAACATCTGTTGCAAAAGTTGTAACACCAACACCGGTTGCAGAAACACCTGTAGTTGCTGAAACTCCGGTTGTACCGACTTCTGTTATATCAGAAATTACTGTGGCAGAAACACCGGCTGTAGAAGAAATAAAAGCAGAAGAACAATCAACTGTGGTTGCAGAAACATCAGTTGAAAAAACTTCAATCGAACCTTTCCTGATCACAAATACTGTTGAAAAAGTTGCTGAAGAAGAAAAACAGGTTACAATTGAGTTCGAGATCACAAACAATATAGTAAGTGAAGTGACTCCGGATGTTGTTGCAGAAACACCTGTTGAACCGGTAGCAGAAGTTAAAGAAGAACTTTCTTTGGAAAAAATTCAGGAAGAGGAACAACGCAGAAAAGCACAGGAGCGTATCATGAAACTGAAAGAGCTGAGCTTTAAATTAAAAACACCAAGCGGGCTTTCAGAATTAGAAAACGAACCAGCTTACAAACGTCGTAATGTTGACCTGGATTCAGCTCCGCATTCTTCTGAGTCACAAGTATCACGTTATACTTTATCAGAAGGCGAAGACAAGAAAATCGAGATCAAACCAAACAATTCTTTTCTTCACGATAACGTAGATTAGTTTTAGCTTAAACCAAACAAGAACAAAAGAGCCTTTGCGAAAGCAAAGGCTCTTTTGTTCTATACAGTTAGTCGGGATATGTATCCCGACTTTTGCCGGAGATATAATACGCTATCATTTTCTTACAAGCAATTTAAAAAACTGATCCAATTGCGGTAAAATAATAATCCGCGTTCTGCGGTTCATCGCTCTTCCGTCATTTGTTTCATTTGATGCAACAGGTACATATTTACTGTGACCTGCAGCAGTCATCCTGTTTGGATTGATTTTATATTGCTTTTCCAGTATTCTCACAACAGATGTTGCACGTTTAACACTCAGGTCCCAGTTATCCGTTAACACAGAATTATGAATAGGAATGCTGTCGGTATGTCCTTCCACCATTACATCCAGGTCAGGATGCGCATCCAATACGTTGGCAATTTTTCCTAAAACACCTTTTGCATTTTCTGTAACAGTATATTGTCCGCTGTTAAATAACAGTTTATCCGAAATGTCGACATATACAACACCTTTTTCAACTTTTATATTGATGTCTTTGTCGTTCACATCGTGTAAGCTGCTTTTCAGGTTCATTACAAGATTCATATTTAAGGAATCTTTACGGGCAATTGCTGATTGCAGATCTTTTATATATGCATCTTTTTCTGAAAGTGTCTGCATAGATTGTTTCATGCTTTCAGCCTGTTTGCTGGATAGAACAGACATGTCCTGCAAAGCATTCAGAACCTGGTTGCTGTTTTTTTTCAGGTAATCCACTTGTGACGTCAGATCGCTATTTTGTTTTTTCAAATCACCAAGCTGCGATTGAAGATTTCTTAATTCATCCTGGCAACCTTTCTCATTTTCAAGCGACTTTTTATAAGTAGTATCCAGCGATTTGTATTTTTTTGAACTTACACAGGAGAACAACAGTGTTGAAAGTCCTATGACAATTATATATTTCAGCGTTTTCATTTGTTTTTATTTTTAATTGAACAATAAACAGCAGCACATAATTGTATGTGTGCCAGGGTAAAAATAGACTGGTTCAGGAACAAAAATCAGGCTAAAGGAGGACCCCTGCCGGAATACAGATAAACAAAGGGATTTGAATAATTGGATTGTAAACAGTGTAGTACTTTTTCCTCAGTTGAATTAATGAATGTGTCAACATAAGGATCAACAGCAAGGAGTGGATCAATGTAAAAGCGTATTTTATATTTCTGTGGGAAATAAGAGTTAAGGGTTAAGTGATTGCTGTCTTTAAAATGACTTGAAGTTTTGCAGGGAACTTCCGAATAACTGTGTTGTGACGAATAACAAAGGTAAAGCGGACTGAAAGGCAGGAGATAATACTCCAGCATCAGGTACATTACAATACAAAATGTATTTTTTAAAATCAGTCCCGGTTTCATTTTGACGCTTTGAAAATACATCTTAACAAATATTATGCTAAATTTTATTTTTCGATATAAACAACTCCCACTATATAGACGCATAAGGATGCTTTTCCCAATTTCTTTCTTACATTTATTCTTTAATTCGTTATTTAACATTTATCATTCAACAATCATCATTTATATCTGAACCATGCCACTCGAAGAAAAAATCAATGCCGATTTAAAAGCTGCCATGATAGCTAAAGACGCTAAAAAGCTGGAAGCAATCCGCGCAGTCAAATCAGTTATACTTTTATTAAAAACGTCGCCTGAAGGTTATACCGATGAAAGCGAAATGAAAGCGTTGCAGAAAGAAGTGAAAAAAAGAAAAGAAACAGCTGAAATTTACACAACACAAAATCGTCCTGAGCTTGCGGAAACAGAACTATTTCAGGCTGGAGTCATTGAAGCCTACCTGCCTAAACAAATGAGTACAGATGAAATTAAGGCTGAACTGACGAAGATCATATCCTCAACCGGAGCATCTTCACCGGCTGATATGGGAAAAGTAATGGGTGTTGCAACCAAACAACTGGCAGGAAAAGCCGATGGAAAGGTAATTTCGCAGCTGGTAAAAGAACTTTTAAGCAAATAAGTAAAATTTATTGCCATTCATGAATTTAATTTATGAGAATTCGTGTAATTCGTAGCATTATTATATTTTTGTCGAAACTTTAATAAAACAAATATGAATTTTCCAGCAAACCTGAAGTACACAAAAGATCACGAATGGGTTCGTGTAGAGGGCAATACAGCCTATGTAGGAATTACAGATTTCGCGCAAGGCGAATTAGGTGATATCGTATATGTAGAAATTGAAACAAAAGGTGAAGACCTGAATAAAGAAGAAGTGTTTGGTACAGTTGAAGCTGTTAAAACAGTTTCTGATCTGTTCATGCCATTAAGCGGAAAAGTTCTCGATGTAAATCCGAAAATCACAACCAATCCTGAGTCGGTAAATAAAGATCCTTATGGAGATGGCTGGATGATAAAGATTGAAATGAAGAATGCTGCTGAAGCAAACGAATTAATGTCGGCTGATGCCTATAAAGCATTGGTAGGGCACTAAAATCTGATCTGCGAAATTTAGAATTTCGATAGTAGAGTTTAGGATTTAAACAGATCAATATGTTTTTGAAAAATATGAAATGGGCATTGCTTTGGGCAGTGCTCATTTTTATTTTATGCGCCTTACCCGGAAAGGATGTTCCCTTCGATGATTTCTGGGACGAGTTCAACCTGGATAAATTGATTCACGCCGGGATGTTTTTTATTCAGGCTGTTCTGCTGATCAATGGATTGAGAAGCCAAACAAAATTTATTGCATTAAGTCAATACGCCAGACAACTTGTATTCATAGTTTGTGTGGTTTATGGCGGCTCTCTCGAACTCCTTCAACATTATTACATTGAAGGTCGCACTGGCAGCTGGTTTGATTTCGCAGCGAACACGGTTGGTACTTTGGTGGGAATTTTATTATTTAAAAGAGCATCCTTTTTTGTGAAAAACTATCGGAAGTAAAAATTAAAAATAATCAGCTTCCCTACAGGGAGGTTGGTGGGGCTTATGAATAAATCCACTCTTCAAACCATTTTTACATTGTTGGATTATACCAGCCTGGAAGGAACAGATACAAATTCCTCTATCCAAAAATGGATTACCCAGCTTCTGAAAAATCAGGACGAACTCAATAAAAAACAAAGCAGCAATATACATGTTGCCGCAGTTTGTGTCTATCCGGTTTTTATTGCGACGGCAAAAAAAACGCTTGCAGGTTCAGGAATTAAAGTAACATCCGTAGCCGGCGCTTTCCCGCACGGACAATTACCTGTAAACCTGAAATTGAACGAAATAAATTATGCGTTGGAACAAGGTGCCGATGAAATTGATTTTGTGATCTCTCGTGCAAATGTGATTGAACAAAATTTAACAGCCTTGTTTGACGAAGTGTCTGCAGCCAAAGAAAAATGCGGAACAAAAATCTTAAAAGTAATTCTCGAAACAGGGGAACTGCCCGCCAATGGATTGATTAACCTCGCAAGCCAGACCGCCATTGCTGCAGGCGCAGATTTTATTAAAACATCAACCGGTAAAATTCAACCAGGTGCTACTTTAAATGCGGTTGAATTGATGCTTAAATCTATTAAAACTCATTACGATTATTCCGGAAAGAAAGTCGGAATAAAACCTTCAGGCGGAATAGCTGATGTAGAAACGGCTACGCAATACCTTGATTTGGTTTTGAACGTAACCGGCAATGATTGGGTAAACCCAAACTTATTCAGGATTGGTGCCAGCCGTCTTTTAAAAGATCTTTCAGATAAATTATTAATTGATTAAATCATCAGGCTAAAACATCTCCTTTCAAACTTTGTCTTCTGCCTACTGCCCAATTGCCAACTGCCTTCCCCGTAACCTCTTTTTGAACCCTTTTTTTCACTATTTTAGTAACTTATAATTTTAACCCTTTTTACATGGCAAAAGTTGCGTTAATTACCGGTGTAACCGGACAGGATGGTGCTTATTTAAGTGAATTCCTGCTAAAGAAAGGTTACATCGTTCATGGAGTTAAAAGAAGAAGTTCGCTATTTAATACAGATCGTATAGACCATCTGTATAAAGATACACACGAAAATAAAGTCAACTTTTTTCTGCATTATGGAGATCTGACTGATTCAACAAACCTGATCAGAATCGTGCAAGAAGTGAAACCGGATGAGATTTATAATCTCGCAGCGCAATCACACGTAAAAGTTTCTTTTGAAACACCTGAATATACTGCTAATGCTGATGGCATCGGAACATTACGCTTACTGGAAGCTATTCGCATTTTGGGTTTGGAAAAGAAAACAAAATTTTACCAGGCATCTACATCTGAATTATATGGATTGGTTCAAGAAATTCCTCAACGTGAAACAACGCCGTTTTATCCGCGTAGCCCATATGGAGTTGCTAAACTGTATTCGTTCTGGATCACTAAAAATTACCGGGAGTCATATGGAATGTTTACCTGCAATGGTATTCTGTTCAATCACGAAAGTCCTATCCGTGGAGAAACATTCGTAACCCGTAAAATTACACGAGCAGCCGCGAAAATAAGTTTAGGCCTGCAACAAAAACTGTTTCTTGGAAACATAGATGCAGAGCGGGATTGGGGTCATGCAAAAGATTATGTGGAAGGTATGTGGATGATGATGCAGCAGGATACTCCGGATGATTATGTATTAGCGACAGGAAAAAAAGTTTCTGTTCGTAAATTCGTAGAGATGTCATTTAAGCATGTTGGAATTGAATTGAAATGGGAAGGAAAAGGAGTGGATGAAAAGGGAATTAACGTGGCCACAGGAAAAGCTGTTGTTGAAATTGATCCTAAATATTTCCGTCCAAGTGAGGTGGATCTGCTCGTTGGCGATGCTTCCAAAGCCAATAAACAGTTAGGATGGAAACCCAAATACACGGTTGAGGAACTGTGCAAAGAAATGGTGCAGTCTGATCTGAAACTTTTCGAAAAAGATAAATACCTGCTGGAAGGCGGACATGAGATTAAGAATTTTCATGAATAAACACGATAAGATATATGTTGCGGGACGAGGGATGGTTGGCTCAGCTGTTATCCGTAAACTGGAAACACTTGGCTTTACCAATATAGTTACCCGTTCCTCAAAAGAACTGGATCTGCGCAATCAGGCTGCAGTTGAAACATTTTTTAAAACGGAAAAACCGGATTATGTTTTCCTGGCTGCTGCAAGAGTAGGAGGGATCCTTTCCAATAATACCTATCGTGCAGAATTTATTTATGACAATATAATGATCCAGTCAAATGTGATCCATCAGTCATATTTGAATAAAGTGAAGAAACTGATGTTCCTGGGCTCGTCCTGTATTTATCCTAAGTTAGCTCCTCAACCTCTTAAAGAAGAGTATCTGCTCACTGGGTTGTTGGAGCATACAAATGAACCTTATGCGATTGCAAAGATCGCTGGAATCAAAATGTGCGATGCATACAGAAGCCAGTACGGTTGCAATTATGTTTCTGTAATGCCGACTAACCTCTATGGACCAAATGATAATTACGATCTGAATAATTCACATGTGTTGCCAGCTTTGCTTCGTAAATTTCACACAGCAAAAATGGAGAATAAACCAACTGTTGAAGTATGGGGAAGCGGAAACCCGCGCAGGGAATTTTTACATGTAAATGATATGGCTGATGCCTGCATTTACCTGATGGAAAATTACAATGAAACCGGCTTGGTGAATATCGGATGTGGTGAAGATGTGACCATTAAAGAACTTGCATTATTGATAAAAAAGATAGTCGGTTATAATGGCGAATTAAAATTTGATTCCTCCAAACCCGATGGAACACCGCGTAAATTATTAGATGTGTCTAAATTAAATTCGTTCGGCTGGAAGTATAAAATTAAACTGGAAGAAGGAATCCGATCAGTTTATGAAGATGTATTAAACTCAAAAATATTTGCATAAATTTTTAAATTAAACAGATATGAAATACAGAGCAGAAATTGATGTAATGCCATTGAAAGCATTGTTAGATCCACAAGGTAAAGCGGTAACAGGCAGTATGAAAAACGTTGGCTTACCCGAAATAGAAAACGTTCGCATTGGTAAACACATTACACTTGAACTGGAAGCCGCATCCAAAGAAGCAGCCAAAACAAAAGTAGACGAAGCCTGCAAAAAACTTTTAGCCAACCAGATCATGGAAAGCTACGAGTTTGAGTTGTTTGAGAATAAGTAATTCAAAAACTACTTTAATGTTTCTTTGCTGAGGGAATGGATTAATTTGAATTAACAAAAAAGCCTGTAAGTAATAGTTACAGGCTTTTTTGTTAAAGGCTCGTGCGCTGTCTCCCTCTCCTTCGGAAAGGGCAGGGTGAGGACATTAATTATTCAACATCACCGGCATCACCAGCATCAATGTATCTTCTTCCTTATTATCATGCTCAGACGGCAGCAATATGCCTGCACGGTTTGGAGCTGACATTTCAAGCGTAACACTTTCGCTGTCGATATTATTCAGCATCTCAAGAATGAAACGGGAATTGAAACCAATTTCCATGTCCTCACCAACATACTGACAAGTCAGGCGCTCGCTTGCTTCATTTGCATAATCAAGATCTTCAGCAGAAATGCTTAACTCGCTTCCGGCAACTTTAAAACGAACCTGGTGAGTTGTTTTGTTTGAGAAAATAGAAACACGACGAATAGAATTCAAAAATGCCATACGGTCAACCGTAAGCTTGTTTGGATTGCTTGCCGGAATTACAGCTTCGTAGTTTGGATATTTTCCGTCAATCAGGCGACAAATAATTGTTGTTCCGATGAAAGAGAAAAATGCATTTGTAGTGTTGTATTCGATTTTTACTTTTTCAACAACATTAGGTAAAATATTTTTTAAAAGATTCAACGGCTTTTTAGGAAGAATGAACGACGCAGCAGATTTTGATTTTGCATCGTTTCTGCGGTAACGAACCAGTTTGTGTGCATCAGTTGAAACAAAAGTTAAACTGTCTCCGGAAAGCTGGCAAAACACACCTGACATAACCGGACGAAGTTCATCGTTCCCGGTAGCAAAAATAGTTTTTGTAATGGCCTCATTTAAAACGGCAGCATCGACTTCAATAGAAGAAGCGGATGTAATGCTTGGAATTTTCGGGAACTCCTCACCGTTTTGCCCGGTCAGTTTATATTTTCCATAATCCGAACTGATTTCAATTCCGAATTTTTTAGTGTCGATCGTGAATGTAAGAGGTTGTTCAGGAAATGTTTTTAAAGTATCAATCAGCAACTTCGCAGGGATGGCAATTGTACCGTTGTCTTTTGATTCAACAGTAACAATTGTTGTCATTGTTGTTTCAAGATCAGAAGCCGAAATAGTAAGTTGGCCTTTTTGAATTTCGAATAAAAAATTATCAAGGATAGGTAAAGTATTATTGGAATTTAATACGCCTGCAAGGGCTTGTAATTGTTTTAAAAGTGCCGAACTGGATACAATAAATTTCATTTCTGTTTATTTTTTAGGTTACATTTAAACACAATTTTCCTTGTGTTTGAAAATAGAGCGACTCCTAACAAATTTAGGCTATTGAGAAGGATTGGGCTTGTTGTTAAAAGCAATAGTTATGCACTACTTTTTAACAATACTTTTAGGCGTGAAATAGCCTACAGGCTGTAGCAGCTTGCCAAAAACGAAGTATTGTATCGTTACAAAATCAGCCCCATTGTTAATAAGTGCAAAAATCCTGTCTTTGTCGTATACCTCAGGCTTATTAGTTACCGGGTCTATTTTATCAGGTTTGCCATTTTTGTAAAATATTTTTATGCTATTTGTAACACCTTTCATGTCTGTGATGGCAATCGTATTCAACGGCGTAGATGCAATAATAGAATCCTTAAATGACTTGTCCAGTTTTTCAATTGCCTCATATTCTATATCCTGAAAATAGCTCACGTATTGTTTTACAGCCATAGTGTCAACATTCTTAAGAGGCATATTATCACTTAACGATCTTACTTCAAAACGTGCTCCCGGTAAATTATTTATTTCAAAACCATTTCCGGGATGAATAGGAAATTCCACTTTGATAGATTTTATTTCAGGTGGGATATATCGGAATATCGCTTTGTCGCGCCATTCTGCTTCACTTGCTGAATAACGGGTAGTGAGGTATCCATCAAATCCGGGAATATACGTGATGTAAGGTACGCTTGAGTTTTTCATTGTTTCCGGATCAACAAGCAGCATATTAGTACCCATCAGGTCCATCGTTTCACCACCCACATAATATACTTTTACCAATTTGTCACCTTCATACGCTTCTATTTTAATTCCGCCAGCTGCCAGGTCTTTTATTACATTTTCCTGTGCATTTTTTCCGACCGGACTTTTAACCTCAATGTTTTTCATGGTTTCCAGAAGGGTGTTGATCGCATCAGCCCTCGCAAAAAATTTACTGTTTAATTTCCAGACTCCTGGTTTTTGCTTTTCAAGTGTTACGGTGCTGTTGTTTTTGTTGGCAATGAAAATCTTTGTAACCGCGCCTGTATCCTTAATGGCAAAATCGCGTAAGCCTTTACTCAATGTGGTTTTAGTGTTATGTGTAGTAAACCAGAAACTAAGGGCGCCAAGTACTATGACAAGAATAATTGCGATTCTGTTACGTTTCATATGAGGATGTTAAGTAACTGTTTAAAATTTATGTTTTAAGAATTTTATGAGCAAATTTTGGTTTAGACGAGGCGCAAATTGAAGCTAATAGCTCAGCGACCTCTTAGCAAAATTTGCAACGAAGTATAAATTAAAATATGACATAAAAAATTAATTAGATAAAATTTAAACAGTTACTAATATGCGTACTTTCTTTTTCGGATAAAGAATAAGATCATACCTAAAATAATTATAAATGTGATTGGAAGTGTAGTGTTAACGATCTGCCACTTTAAACGCTCTGCCGCAACTTTCTTTTTGTTAAGCATCCGTAATTTAATATCACGCGCACGCGCCGACATCAAACCTGAATCATCGCACAGCCAGTTTATGCAATTCAATAAAAATGTTTTGTTGCCATATGTTTTACGGGTATAAACATCATAGCCAAGTTGTGTTGGCTGTCCGTTTCTGTCAATGTTGTTCTTGATAACATCGCCGTCAGAAACCACAATCATTTTTGTATCCTTGCCTTCACTCTTAAAGCCAATTGCGCTGTCTTTTACGATGGAAGGAGCGAGACGGTTTTTATATAACGATTCAAATTTTCCTTCAAGTAATATTGCTACAGGTTGAAAGCCTTTTCTGAACTGAGTTTCATCAGGACGAATATTAACCATGGCAAGATTTACCCGGACTGGTGCATTGGCAAGTTTGGTATAACGGGATGTTTTAAGCAGGATAGTTTTTTTGACTCCTTTTGTTGCGATTGTGTCGATTGAACTCACAAAATCAAATTTTATAAGATCAAGGTTTTTTACAATTGGATGCTGTTCTGCTGGTAATATTAGTGGACTAAATACCCATGGCATTAATTCAAATTTCGGTTGTTGGCCGACTAACGCTTTGTTAACAGGAATTGCAGAGCATTGTAGATCCATTATTAGGTTTGCATTTACCCTTACGCCATATTTAAACAACTGGTCTTTTACGTTGAGCTGATTCTCAATCCCAATAGTAGCGGCACTTTTACGCAAGCTATCGTAACTCACATATACCGGATCAATGATCCATAGTGCGCTTCCGCCTTTCATGATATACTGGTCAATAATGAACTTGTCTTTTTCATTGAAAGCGCTGTCTGGTTTAGCTATGATAATTGTCTTGTAACCATCCAGGGCTTTTAATTTATTGTTGATTGTTATGCGATCAACTTCGTAAAATTCCCTCAATGCATTTGTAATATCAGCCGTTTGCAGGGAGTCATATTCATGCTGACCTTCAATAAATGCTATTCTTGGTTTTAAACCGATGTTAAGCTTTCGGATGGTATTGGAAAATTCATATTCCAGATCTTGAACGGAATTGTTCAGCTGCTCATCCGGACTTACTCCCATTTGTGTTTTCAGCAACTGCCATGGAAGCTCACGGCCTTTATAAGAAACAATGGCGCCAGGGAAAATGATCTGTTGATTAACACCTTTTTCACCTTTCACTTCAAGGTTAGTTGCCTGTAATCCTTTTTTACTTAATTGCTGGTAAAGTTCCTCCCTTTGTTTTTTGTCAGCAAAAGAATTTGGGTCAATAAATTGATATTCTATATTATCACCTCCGTAAGCTTTAAATTCGTCCAGCAATTCTTTGCTTGCATTGTGCAAACGTTTAAATCCGGCTGCACCGGGAAAATCTCCATCTAAATAAACTTTTACAAATACAATGTCATCCAGCTTTTTAGCAAGCTCTTTAGAATTAGGCGTAAGCGTAAAACGTTTTTCAGAAGTCAGATCAAAACGGTGAAATAAAAAACCTCCCAGGTAATTCAACAACACAATGATCACAAAGCTTAGTGCCAGGTTGATCAGGTCCCGTTTTTTATGCGGACGTTTATTTGTTTTTTCTTTTACCATTTTCTGCTTTCCAGAACAGTTCGCGTTGAAATTATAAATATGGCCGAAAGACTTATAAAATAAGTGAAATCCCGGGTGTCAATAACACCTCTGCTCATGGATAGATAATGGTCGTTAATGCCAAGTGAAATAATAAAATTGTCGACTTTCCCGAATAGATCCAGTGAGCTGATGTATTCAAATCCCGTGTAGCAAAAGAAGCATAAAAACACAGCCAGGATAAATGCAGTTACCTGGTCGGTTGAAATTGCTGAAGCGAAAACACCGATGGCAACAAATGCGGAGGCCAGAAAAATAAGTCCAACGTAAGATCCCCACATCCCACCGGTATCAATGTTTCCGGGAGGGTTTCCCAATTGGGAAACAGTATAATAATAGATTAGCGTTGGTAACAATGAAATGATTACAAGAATAACTCCTGCAAAATACTTTGCAAGTATGATCTGGAGATCGGTTAGCGGACGGGTTAAAAGCAACTCAATAGTTCCACTCTTTTTTTCATCTGCAAAAGTGCGCATGGTAATGGCCGGGATCAGGAATAAAAACACCCAGGGAGCAATTACGAAAAGCGTATCAATATTGGCAAATCCATTTTCAAGGATGTTTGAATCCATTGGAATTACCCACATAAATAAGCTAATTGTCAGCAAAAAAACGACTATGGCAATATAGCCGATAAGTGAATTTAAAAATACGTTGATCTCTTTTCTTAGTAGCGTCAGCATATGTTGAAGGTTGTCAAAGTTAACAAAAAACTGTGTTTTTAATTGTAACGGACTTTGTTGGATGATTTTGTCCAGAACAGAGTTTTTTCCTGACGAGCAACATACTATTTTCATTGTTAGTCGTTGGTTAAACTGTATTAGTCTAAATAGTAAGATGTTGCTACATATAATTGGGAATTTACTACAACTTTATAGTAATTCTTACGTATGAATAGTAAATTTAAGGTACCCTTAATTAAGATTGAGCTGCAAACATGTTTCCTCAAAAAATTATATTGCTCTTTAAAATAACAATCATTTTAATTGTTTCAGGAGGCATTATGTCTGCTGCAAACAAAACATTTACCGGACCAGGAAACTTTAGTGATAACACAAAATGGAATGCGAGTGCTCTTCCAGTGGCAGGAGATAATCTACGTATCAACGGCGTCTGTACTTTCGATAATGCTGCCACTAACCTCGCATATGGAACTTTAAATGTAGGTTTTGCTGTTGCCGGAACGTTGGACTGGCCGGTTGGAGGTACAAATACGCTTAATGTCACCACCGTATCTTCTTCAACAGCCGGAAGCGCAATTGATATGACCAATGGCGGTACTTTGCAGGTTACAACTTCATGGACCACAACCAACCAGGTATTTACTGCCGGAGCAGGTACTGTCGACTGGAACGTTACAGGAGCAGCCAGTAGTATTCCTGTCCTTACTTACAATAATTTAACAATCGACGTAAGTGCGGCACGAACAGCTTCACTGATAGGTGCAATAACCATCAATGGAAATTTAACAATCACAACCGGAACACTTGCTTCATCAACTTTCCAGATTGCAGGTAATTCATCCGGAACATTTTCAATGGCAGCAGCAACAACGCTGACGCTTGGAACAACTCTTTCGGCGAGCGTCGTCAATTTTCCAACTAATTTTACAACTATTAGCCTCAACGCTGCGAGCACAGTTACTTATCAGGGTAATTATTCACAAACAATCTCGTCAAGTCCTACTTATGGGAATCTGACATTAACCACGGGTGCAGCCACGGTAACCAAAATACCATCTGTCACAGATCTTACTGTTGCAGGTACGCTCACCATAACCGGCGCCGGATTAACTCTTGGAATGTCAACAGGCACCCTTGCATTAACCGGAACACTTACTGGTACAGGTAATCTGAGTTTTACAACGGGAACATTAGATATCGGTGGAACAAATACGCTTACAGGGACATTTAGCTGTGGTACAAGTACTGTAAACTATAACGGAGCAGGAGCACAGGTTATAAAAGGAACCACTTATTATAACCTTACACACAGTGGAGCCGGAACGGGTACGTTAAATGCTGTAACTACCGTAAATAATAATCTCAGTGTTACAGCTGGTACACTGGCATGTGCAACTTTTCAGATAGCAGGTAATGCAACGGGAACTCTTGGCGTCAGTTCGGGTGCCACACTATCATTGGGTACTGCAGGCAATACAGCACAAGTTGATTTTCCAACCAATTTTGTGAGCGCGAATGTTACGCTGGGAGCGACGAGTGTGGTCATTTACCAGAGTAATGTGGCACAAACAATATCTGCCGTTCCCGCTACTTATGGACATCTTACTGTTTCAGCAACAGGGGTAATTACTAAAACTGTAACAGCGACGCTGCCTGTAGCTGGTAATCTTACTTTGGCCGGAGCTACGTTAACATTAGACGCATCAACATTCACTATTAACTTAACCGGCAATCTTACTGGCACTGGCGGATTAAGCTTCAGTACAGGTACACTGAATATTGCCGGAACAAATACGCAAACCGGAACATTTACCTGCGGAACAAGCACAGTTAATTATACCGGTGCTGCAGGCCATGCAATTAAAGGAACTACTTATTATAATTTGATCCAGTCGGGTGCAGGTACTGGTACACTTGGAGCTGCAACAACAGTTAATAACAATCTGACAGTTTCCTCAGGAACACTGGCATGTGCTACATTTCAAATTACCGGGAACGCAACTGGTATTCTCAGCGTTAGTTCCGGAACATCGTTAACCTTGGGTACTTCCGGTAATGCTTCCCAGGTTGATTTTCCAACAAATTTTATAACAGCAAACATTAGCTTAGGTGCTACCAGTACTGTTACATATCAAAGCAACATTGCGCAAACAATTTCAACGGCGCCTTCTAGCTATGGACATTTGATAATTTCTGCCACCGGATCTATAACCAAAACGGTTGGAGGAACACTGACCGTTGCGGGTAATGCCACACTTACGGGCGCTACGTTCACATTGAGTACCGGCGCTTCTAACATTAACCTGACTGGAAATCTCACTGGTACAGGAGCACTGACAATGGGATCCGGTACATTAACTATTTCTGGAAATAATACAGAGACTGGAACATTTACATGCGGTACAGGTACTGTCAACTATAATGGTTCGGTAGCTCAGACCGTTAGAGGAACCACTTATTATAATCTTACCTATAGCGGAGCAAACACAGGTACACTTGCGGCAGTAACAACAGTTAATAACAATCTCGCTATTTCTTCGGGAACGCTTGCTTGTGCTACATTTCAGATCACAGGTAATGCAACGGGTACGTTGAATGTCAGTTCCGGTGCCTCATTAACACTGGGTACCGCAGGAAACGTTGCGCAGGTGGATTTCCCAACAAGCTTCACAAATGCACACACAACATTAGGAGCTACAAGCACTGTTACATATCAAAGTAATGTTGCACAAACAATTTCAATAGTTCCGTCTTCATACGGACATCTGACTATTTCGTCAACCAGTGTGCTTTCAAAAACAATTTCCGGCACACTTGCGGTTGCCGGCAACCTTACTATAACCGGGGGTAATTGCACCCTTTCTGCTACAACGTTCACCATCAACTTAACGGGAAATCTTTCAGGAACCGGATTGTTGTCATTTTCAACAGGAACGCTTAATATCGCGGGAAACAATACAGAAACCGGAGCATTCACCTGTGGAACAGGATTGGTTAACTACGATGGTTCAACAGCGCAAACAATCCGGGGAACAACATATTACAATTTAACATATAGTGGAAGTAACACAGGAACTTGTGGAGCTGCAACGGTTGTAAATAATAATTTAATCGTTTCAAGCGGAACTTTTGATCCTTCTTCTTTTAATTTTTCAGTTACCGGAACAACAAGCATCTCAGGAACTTTAAATGATGGGAATATCGGAGGTACAAATACTTTTACCGGACTTGTTACTATAAATGCAACAGGAACGTGGAATTCAATAATTTCGACGGGAGCAGGTACTTATGTTTTTAAAGGAGGTATAACGAATAATGGCGTGAGTTTTTCTGCAGGAGCTGCAACCTTCAATACAAACTCACAAATTTTATCAGGCTCTACCGCATTCAGTTTTGCAAACGTGGTGAATGTAACTGTAATAACCGTAACAAATAATGGAACAGTAAATATGACAAATACTGCTGCCGGAACTCTCGCCAGCAGCGGTAAATGGACGCAAGGAGCAAACAGTGTTTTGAATTATGCCGGATCAACAATCACAATTACATCAACTGATTTTACTACAAATAAACCCAATGCAATTAATTTTAATTCGGGAAGTTCACAAACAATTCCTGCACTTTCATTTGATAATTTGACATCTTCTTCAACAGGAGCCAGAACATTGGTAAATGGTGGAACTGTAAATATTGCTGGTGATTTTACACCAGGTACAAACGCTTATACAGTCACAGGAAACACTGTAAATTTTAATGCCACAAGCGGTACACAAACAATAAACGGATCTGTAGCAACGCAATCGTTCAATAATTTCATCGTCAATAATTCAGGAGCTACATTAACTGTTTCAGGCAGCACAACCAACCTGGATATAGCAGGTAATTTTACACTTACAAATGGAATATTTTCACCTGGTGCTGCGACAATTTCCTTAAGCGGAGCAACTTCAGGCTGGAATTTTAATGGAGGAACTTTTACTGCCGGAACAAGTACCGTAGCATTTACAGGTACCGGGGCACAAACATTAGGAGGAACTGTTACACCCCAAACGTTTTATAGTCTTACAGAAAATAAAAGCGCAGGAACTCTTACGCTTGCTGATAATATCTCTGTAAATGGAAATCTAACTATTTCAGCAGGAACTTTTGCATCATCCACTTTCCAGATCACAGGAAATGGAACCGGTACAATGACAATGGGAGCAGGGACTTCCTTAACTTTAGGAACTACAGCTTCAGCAACTGTAGTCAACTTCCCAACAAATTTTATCACGGCAAACATCACACTCAACACAACCAGTACGGTTTCTTATCTGTGCAATGCTGCTCAAACAATTTCTGCCACTCCGGCTTACGGAAATCTAATTGTTTCTACCGGCGCAACCAGTGTTACAAAAACAACTTCAGCTTCAACTCTTATTGTTAACGGGACGCTTACACTTACATCTGCAGCTGCAGGATTGCCTACTCTTAGTCTGGCCGGTAATGCAACGTTAAATGGAAGCGCAGCAATTTCAAAAGGTACTTTCGATTGCACAACTTTTCAGGTGACAGGAGATGCCGTAGGTACGTTTACTATGGCAGCCGCAACCGCATTAATACTTGGCAATAACGTATCAACTTCTGTTGTAAATTTTCCGACAAATTTTATTGCAGCTAATATTACTCTGAATTCTACAAGCACAGTAACGTATGCGGGAAATTATGCACAAAGCATTTCATCGGTACCTACCTATGGAAATTTAACACTTACAGTTGGAGCAGCTGCTGTAACCAAAGTTCCCTCAGTGACGGACCTTACAGTTGCCGGCAATCTCACAATCACAGGCGCATCACTTACACTTGGCATGACAGCCGGAACAATTAATCTTACAGGTATTCTTACAGGAACAGGAGGATTGAGCTTCACAACGGGCACACTTAATATTGGAGGTAACAATACACAAACGGGAACATTCACTTGTGGTACCGGTTTGGTAAACTACAATGGAAGTGGAGGGCAAACTGTTCGCGGGACAACATACTATAACTTAACATATAGCGGAACCAATACAGGTACACTTGGTGCAGCTACTATTGTTGGAAATAATTTAATTGTTTCAAGCGGAACATTTACACCGGCTGGCCAGAATCTTACAGTAAATAATACGTCTAACATAACCGGAACATTTACTGATGCCAATGCCGCCGGCACCAATACATTTAAAGGTTTGCTAACATTGAATGCCGGTGCCATCTGGACAACTTCTACATCTATTGCTACCGGATCATATATTTTTCAAAACGGAATAACGCATAACGGCACAACATTTAATGCGGGTGGAGCAACATTTAATACCAATGCACAGGCAATAGCTGGTACGGGCACATTAAATTTTGCAAGCACCGTTACAATTACAGGAGTTACAGTTACAAATAATGGTACTGTTTCCATGAGTAATACTGCCGCAGCAACTCTTACCGGTGGAGGTGGAGGAAAATGGACTCAAGGAACAAATGGCGTGTTAAACTATTCAGGAGCAACAATCACTGTACCAAGCTTTGATTTTGCGACAAATACACCCAACACGGTAAATTACAATTCAGCTTCACCACAAACGATATTAACTGCAAGTTATAATAACCTTAGCTCTTCCGGTGGCGGTGCGATGACCATAAGTGGTGTAAACAATATCTCCGGAAATTTGTCGATGGGAAACAGCGCTTATACAGCGGCAGGCAGTACGCTTAATTTTAATGGCACAAGTGGTACACAAACACTCAGCACTTCTGTAACACAAACACTGAATAATTTTACGGTCAATAATTCAGGTGCTATACTTTCAATCGCCGGCAGTCCCACTTTAAATATACCGGGCGTAATGACACTCACAGCAGGGACATTCAGCCCTGGTAGTGCAACTATAAATATGACAGCAGCGTCTGCTACCTGGACAAATAATGGAGCAACCGTTAATCCTGGTAGCAGCATCGTCAACTTTAGCGGTTCCGGCACGCATACAATGAATGGCAGCGCTGCAGAACATGACTTTAACAGGCTGGATTTTTCAGGAACGCTTACTGCTCCTTCTCTGTTAAAACTCACAGGAGATTTCAATAACAACGGAACTTTTACATATGGAACAGGAACTGTCGAGTTCAATGGTTCATCTACACAAACTGTTGGAGGAAGTGCAGCTAAAACAACTTTCTACAATATGAAAGCAAGTACTTCTGCGCATACTGTGCAAATGGGAACTGATGCAGACCTGATAAATAAAATTGACGTAACAGGTAGCTCAACATTTGATGCAGATGGAGTTGCGAATAATAAAACGTTTACATTAATTTCAACAGGCACGCTTAACGGACATTCTGCTGACGGTCTGGGTGGAGGAACAGCTCAGGTTGGCGATCTTACTTCCGGAACGTTTA
>Ga0206957_1050_pt1 | contig 32885 bp, 24 predicted proteins | sample Alteio_BWOrgHeat_32_FD_152975 | JGI IMG/M metagenome (GOLD analysis project Ga0206957, IMG submission 152975) | Enriched cells from forest soil in Barre Woods Harvard Forest LTER site, Petersham, Massachusetts, United States -... | ecosystem: Environmental > Terrestrial > Soil > Temperate forest >...
AACAGGGGCTGAAGAAGAATGCATACTTTTTGTAGACGGCTTAGCTAAACAAATATTTTAACAATCATCCCAAAATAAAGGGAAAGAAGTTTGCTAAATTTACAGTTAAATACCCCAATATGAAAAGCCGGTCCTCCAAAAATAAAATATACAGTTATGAAGAGGTTTTTAAAACCTGCCTGCTTTATTTTAACGGGGATGAGTTAGCTGCAACAACATGGATCAACAAATATGCCGGGAAGAATGAAAAAGGGGAGTTAACTGAGCTTGATCCGGACGATATGCATGAACGGATGGCGCATGAATTCTCCAGGATTGAAAAAAAATACGACAAGAAAAAAATAAACAAAAAAAATCTTTCAGCATACGGACAAAGCAGGTCAGCATTATCAACCGAACGCATTTTCAATTATTTCGAAAAATTTAAATACATCATTCCACAAGGAAGTGTGATGGCTTCATTGGGAAATCCAAATGTGATTGCCTCTTATTCAAATTGCGTGGTACTTCCGGAGATATTTGATTCATACGGTGGAATATTATATACGGATCACCAGTTAGCGCAATTATTTAAAAGACGTTGTGGAGTTGGTATTGATATTTCCACGTTAAGGCCGGAAGGAAAACCTGTTTCCAATGCTGCACGATCTACATCCGGTGCCGTATCGTTCATGGAGCGTTATTCGAATACAACGCGTGAAGTGGCGCAGAATGGACGTCGCGGTGCGTTGATGATCACGATGGATGTAACGCATCCCGATATTTCCAAATTTGTTTCTGTGAAGCAGGATCTGACTAAAATAACAGGTGCAAATATTTCTGTCCGCCTTTCAGATGAGTTCATGAAAGCGGTGGAGTTGGATAAAAATTTTGATCAACGCTGGCCAATCGATTCAAGAAAGCCTAAATTTCACATTACAATAAAAGCACGTTCACTATGGGATAAAATTGTGAGTTGTGCACATAATACGGCGGAGCCGGGAATTATTTTCTGGGACAGGCAACATTCATATTCCACTTCATCTATTTATCCGGGCTTTAAAAATACTTCGACTAACCCCTGTTCGGAAATTGCAATGCAGGGAGGTGATAGTTGCAGATTGATCGCCATTAATTTATTCAGTCTCGTTGATGAACCGTTTACTGCCAATGCAAAATTCAATTATGAAAAATTTTATGAGGTGACTTATGAAGCGCAGCGCCTGATGGATGACCTGGTTGATCTTGAACTGGAAGCGGTTGAACGTATCCTGAAAAAAGTGGAGGCCGATCCTGAACCTGATTACATAAAAATGGTTGAACACCGTACCTGGAAACTATTATATGAAACCGGAAAACGGGGACGGCGTACGGGTCTTGGTTTTACAGCACTCGGAGATACGTTGGCAGCCCTAGGACATAAATTCGATTCGAAAAAAGCATTGATCGAAACGGAGAAAATAATGAAGACCAAGTGTGAAGCCGAATTTGAAAGTTCTGTTGACCTCGCAATCGAACGCGGAAAATTCAAAGTGTTTAATCCGCGTATTGAAAATAAATCGGAATTTGTACGAATGCTTAAAAAAGAATTGCCTCATGTATACAAACGCATGATGAAATTCGGAAGAAGAAATATTTCCATCAGTACTGTTGCGCCGACAGGAAGCCTGAGTATTCTCACACAAACTTCATCAGGAATTGAGCCTGTATACATGCTTGCATACAAGCGCAGGAGAAAAATAAGTGCCGGCGATAAAAATACTAAAGCTGATTTTGTAGATGCATTGGGCGATTCCTGGCAGGAGTTTATGGTATATCATCCTAAATTAAAATCATGGATGGAGATTACTAACGAAAAAGATATTTCCCAAAGTCCTTACCACGGATCAACTGCAGCTGAAATCGATTGGTTGAAAAGAATCGAACTCCAGTCCGTGGTTCAAAAATATGTTACACATTCCATTAGTTCTACAATTAATTTACCGTCTAATGCAAGTGTTGAGCAGGTTGGAACAATTTACATGGAAGCATGGAAGCATGGGTTGAAAGGCATAACAGTCTATAGGGATGGTGCAAGGTCGGGGGTTTTATTAGCAGAAGGGGAAGCATCAAAAGTGAAGGGACAAGAGAATATGAAGAGTGAAGTTTTGTCCCGTCCAAAGGAACTGAACGCTGATGTAATCCGGTTTAAAAATTTTGATGAGAACTGGATCGCTGTTATCGGTTTGCTGAATGAAAAACCGTACGAAATATTTACAGGAAAAGAAGATGTCACATTTTTTGTTCCTTCAGCAATTGAAAGGGGAACGGTTGTAAAGAATAAGATTAATGACGAATCTCATTACGATTTCAATTACGTAGATGAGAACGGTAAAATCAAGATCATAGAAGGTCTTTCCCGCTCTTTTAATCCTGAATACTGGAATTATGCAAAATTGATTTCAGGTGTATTGCGTCATGGTATGCCACTCATACAGGTGATCGACCTGGTTGGAAATTTAAAACTCTACAGCGATAATATAAATACCTGGAAAAGTGGCGTTACACGTGCGTTGAAACGTTATGTAAAAAATGGCACAACTCCTGAAGACCGCAAATGCCCGTCCTGCGGTGATCCTGATGGTTTGATCTTTGAAGAAGGATGTTTGAAATGTAAGAGCTGCGGGTATAGTGTCTGCTAGGTTAATTTCACTGCGTTGAGAATAATTTCCGTTGCACCTTTTTTGGCTGACACATAATTTCTGCTGACCTCGCTCGCTTTTCTCAAATAAGAAGAGTCATTGAATAACTTGTTAACCATTGCTTCCAGGTCGGCAGTATTGTTTATTGCAAAAGATCCGCCTGTATCAATCAGCTCAATCGCCTCATTGAATTTTTTATAATTCGGTCCAAAAATAGTTGGCAATCCGAACGTAGCGGCTTCCAGTATATTGTGAATGCCGTCACCGAATCCGCCTCCTATATAAGCTACATGCCCATACTGATAAAGTGACGAGAGCATGCCAATGTTATCAATGATGAGCATGTTCGTGTCACTGATATTTTCCGGCGTCGCTTCAGAATAGGTTCCGCAAATCCATCTTAATTTTGATCCAGCAAAAAGAGGGCTTAAACGTGAAATGACCTGTTGAATATTTTGTTTTCCAATCTCATGCGGAGCAATAATAATTTTCAAACCTGGAACCTGGAACCTGCAATCTGCAATCATTTTTTCATCATCCGCCCAGGAACTTCCTAAGATTAAAACTTTGGCATTTTCAGCAAATTTTTCTATCAGTGGAAACTCTTTTTTATTTTGCGCAATCTCGTAAACTCTGTCGAACCGCGTATCACCACTGACTGTAGTATTTTCAAATCCGGTACTGTCAAGCAATTTTTTTGACTCTTCATTCTGAAGAAAAAAATGTGTAAATGCGTTCAATTGTTTGCTTGCCCAGGTTCCATACCACTTGAAAAAATACTGGTCTGCCCTGAAAATTCCCGACACCAAATAAGTGGGAACACTTTTGTTTTTCAGTTCATGTAAATAATTAAACCAGAATTCATACTTCACAAAAAAGGCAGCTTTCAGAGGAAGGGTTTCAACAAAACGTTTTGCATTTGCAGGAGTATCCATTGGCAAATAGAAAATGAAATCAGCATGCTTATAATTTTTTCTAACCTCATAGCCAGAGGGAGAGAAAAAAGTTAAAAGAATTTTTAATCCGGAGTCTTTAGTCTTTAAATTTTCAATAACAGGCCGGCCTTGCTCGAATTCGCCTAAGGATGCACAATGAAACCAAACAATCTGCTCCCCCTCTTTTAATTTTGAATGGAGTTGTTTTTCTAATTCTTCAAAAAGATTTTTACGTCCGTCTATCCATCGTTTTGCTTTGGGATTGAACAAGGCGGCAATACGTATCCCGCATTGGTAAATGAATATAAATATGCTGTAAACGGAACGCATTTTTATTCTCTCTCCCTTTGGAAAGAGCTGGAGTGAGGCCATTTAATACTCATAAAATTGTTTAGGCAATCGCTTATACAAGGGCAAGATCCATCCCACACGAAAACTGTATAATAAATCGTTTTGGACAGAATTGTCGTGTTTCATCTGATCGTAGTCAATGGTCCTGCGGTTTTGAGTAATACCTTCGGTAAGTTCAAAACCGGCAAAAAAGTTAGTTATCCTGTTATTGCTTAAATATAAATATCCGAGAAACTGGGTAAAGGCAATGCCGTTGCTTAATCTGTCATATCCTTTTTTCAATTGATCAGTCATTTGAGGAACAATTACGGAATTCCCATCTACCAGGTCAATCCGGATATGATGTTCCATGAATCCTACACCAGCCATTGCCATAATCCCCGAATTTGGATTGGGACTTAAAACCGAAAATACTTTCCCAAATTTCAGAAAAACAGTAAAGCCTCTTTCTGAAAGCTGTTTATCAACCAGTTTACCATTATTCGAAATGAAAAAGCCATCGCTTGTTGTAATGCTGTCCAAAATATGATTTTCGCGGACCTGGTTGCCGAACATGAAATCACCGGTAACGCCCCAAAGCCAGTTCTTTTTTGTCTTTATAAATAAATGAAGGCCGACCGCAGAATTAACCCCAAACCGCTTGGCCATGTCCGCTCCTGGCGCTTGTACAGCATAGGAAGCGCTTACCATTGGAGCAAAAACGCAGGAATCTTTCACACTTACCTGCGCAAAATATCCGGAAATTGTACAGATAAACAGGGTAAAAAATACAATCCTTTTTTTATGCTTCATTCGTTCGGTAAACGTTGTTTTCACTGATAAATTGTGTCCTAAAAGTAGAATAAAAATAGCTATATTCGTACCTCTGCGATAAGTAACTGGTTAAATTTTATGTTTTAAGAGTTTTATGAGCAGATTTTGGTTTAGACGAGGCGTAAATTGCAGCTAATAGCTCAGCGATCTCTAAGCAAAATTTGCAACGAAGTATAAACCAAAATGTGCCATAAAAAATTAATCAGATAGAATTTAAACAGTTACTAAAACATAAATCGGGTATGGAAATGCTGGCACGCAAAATTCAAATGGTTGACCTCAAAACTCAGTATGAGAAGATCAAAACTGAGGTTGATGAAGCCATTCAAACCGTTATTAGTAATACAACATTTATCAATGGGCCTGAAGTAAAAGCTTTTGCTGCAGAGCTCGAAAGCTACCTGGCTGTAAAGCATGTAATCCCCTGCGGAAATGGTACAGATGCACTTCAGATCGCGATGATGGCACTGGATTTAAAACCCGGAGATGAAGTAATTACGGCGGATTTCACTTATGTAGCTACAGCCGAAGTCATTGCTTTGCTTGGATTGACGCCCGTTCTGGTAGATGTGAATCCGGATACTTTTGACATCGACGTGAAAGCAATTGAAAAAGCGATCACTCCTAAAACCAAAGCAATTGTACCTGTTCATTTATTCGGACAATGTGCGGATATGAACAGCATAATGACCTTAGCGAAAAAGCATAATCTTTTTGTGATTGAAGATGTTGCCCAAGCTATAGGTGCCGATTATACTTTAGCTGACGGTTTAAGGAAAAAAGCCGGAACGATAGGAACAATAGGGTGTACATCATTCTTCCCTTCTAAAAACCTGGGCTGTTATGGAGATGGCGGCGCTATATATACTAACGACGAGGCATTGGCAAAAAAATGCCGTATGATCGCTAACCATGGGCAATCAGTACAATATGTTCATGATTCCATTGGCTGCAATTCTCGTCTGGATACTATACAGGCAGCAATTTTACGTGTTAAATTAAAGCGTCTTGATCAGTATGCCGCTGCGCGCAATAAGGCTGCAAGCTATTATGATAAGGCATTTGCAAACCATCCGAAAATTAAAACACCTGTACGCGTAAAAAATTCAACCCACGTATTTCATCAATATACTTTGCAATTGAATGGGGTCGACAGAACTAAACTTCGTGAATCTCTTGCAGCAAAGGATATTCCCGCGATGATCTATTATCCGATTCCACTGCATCTGCAAAAAGCATATATGGATCCGAGATATAAACAGGGTGATTTTCCGGTGACAGAAAAATTATGTGAAAGCGTTATTTCCTTGCCAATGCACACCGAGTTGGATGAGGAGACATTGAAATATATAACAGATAGTGTGTTAGATTTTTGTAAATAAAAAGCCCCTCCCATCCTCCCCAAAGGGAGGGGAAAAAATAATATGAACTAAACGTCCTTCTCTCGTTGGGGAGAGCAAGAGAGGGGCACTTGATTATGAACATAGCAGTAGTAGGCACAGGATACGTAGGTTTAGTAACAGGAACTTGTCTGGCAGAAACAGGGAACAATGTAATTTGCGTCGACATCAACCAGGAAAAAGTAAAGAAGATGAAGGATGGCGTTGTGCCCATTTATGAGCCACACCTGGACACTCTTTTTCATAGAAATATTAAAGCAGGCCGTTTAAATTTTACTACTAATCTGAACGAGGCTGTTGAACATGCAAAAATTATTTTCCTGGCATTACCAACTCCTCCGGGAGAAGACGGATCTGCTGATCTGAGCTATATACTTGGTGTAGCCAATGATCTGGGAAAAATCATGAAGGACTATAAAGTAATTGTTGATAAAAGTACAGTCCCTGTGGGAACTGCAGAAAAAGTGCAAGTGGCTATTGCAAAAAATGCTACCTGTGAATTTTCCGTGGTATCCAATCCTGAATTTTTACGGGAAGGTTTTGCAGTAGACGATTTTTTAAAACCCGATCGTGTGGTCGTCGGTACAACTTCAGATAAAGCAAAAAAGCTCATGGAAGAATTGTACAGACCTTATGTACGATCAGGGAATCCGATTATTTTCATGGACGAAAAATCAGCTGAGCTGACTAAATATGCAGCGAATGCTTTTTTGGCGACGAAGATTACATTTATGAATGAGATCGCAAACCTCTGCGAGAAAGTGGGTGCCGATGTAGACATGGTCCGGATAGGGATTGGTTCGGATGACCGTATCGGAAAACGTTTTTTATTTCCCGGTATTGGCTATGGTGGAAGTTGTTTTCCTAAGGATGTTCAGGCGCTTGCCAGATCCGCACATGAAGTAAAATATGATTTCAAAATCCTTGATGCTGTAATGGACATCAATGAAAAGCAAAAAACTATTTTGGTTACGCGCATAAAAGCACATTTTAACAACAACCTGAAAGGGAAACATTTTGCGGTCTGGGGCCTTGCATTTAAACCCGATACAGATGATATCCGCGAAGCTCCTGCATTGTACATAATTGATGAATTGATTGCAGCAGGTGCAACTGTTTCTGCACATGATCCAGAGGCAATGGAAAATGTAAAAAAACTTTTGGGATCGAAAATAAATTTTGCAAATGATCCGTATGATGCATTGAAAAATGCAGATGCATTATTGATTGCAACAGAATGGAGTTTATTCCGGACACCGGATTTTGAAAAAGTTTCTTCTGCTTTAAAGTCAAAACTGATATTTGACGGACGGAATTTATATAGTCTGGCACAAATGAAAGAACTGGGCTATACCTATTACAGCATAGGAAGAGAAACAATAAAATAATTTTGAATTGAGAACCTCAATAACAAATAAAGTAATACCGAATGGCTAAAGAACGGGTTTTAATTACAGGTGCGGCAGGATTTTTAGGTTCACATTTGTGTGATCGTTTTATTAAGGAAGGGTATGCCGTTGTAGGAATGGACAATCTTATTACAGGCGACTTAAAAAATATCGATCATTTATTCAAGCTATCAGACTTTGAGTTTTATCATCATGATGTTTCTAAGTTTGTTTTTGTTCCAGGTGATTTAAAATATATTTTACATTTTGCCTCGCCTGCAAGTCCGATTGATTATTTAAAAATTCCCATCCAGACTTTAAAAGTGAGCTCGCTTGGAACCCACAACCTGCTTGGTTTAGCTAAAGCAAAGAATGCACGGATCCTTGTCGCGTCAACATCGGAAGTATATGGGGATCCCGTTGTGCATCCACAGGTTGAAGAATATTGGGGAAATGTAAATCCTGTTGGCCCACGCGGTGTATATGATGAAGCCAAACGTTTTATGGAGGCCATGACAATGGCGTATCATACTTATCATGGTCTTGAAACCCGTATTATCCGTATCTTTAATACATACGGTCCACGGATGCGTCTGAATGACGGACGTGTATTGCCTGCTTTTATTGGACAGGCGTTGCGCGGAGAAGATCTAACCATGTTTGGTGATGGTTCTCAAACCCGCTCGTTTTGTTATGTAGATGACCTTGTAGAAGGTATTTACCGTTTGTTGAAGAGTGATTATGTTCAGCCTGTTAATATTGGTAATCCTGCGGAGATCACCATCAAAGAATTTGGAGAAGAGATTCTGAAATTAACGGGTGCAAACCAAAAGCTGATTTCATTGCCATTGCCAACGGACGATCCTAAACAACGAAGACCTGATATAAGCAAAGCAAAGAAAATTCTGGGCTGGGAGCCGAAAGTTAGTCGTGCTGAAGGATTGAAGATTACATACGAATACTTTAAAACCTTATCCAAAGAGGAGTTGTTTAAGAAGGAGCATCGTTTTGTCTAATCAGTTTGCAGTTGAGGTGCAAAATAATCCTCGAACTTTGAACTTTGAACTAAAAATATGGAGTTGTTAGCTATATCCCCAATCGACGGACGTTACAGAAAAACGACAGAGCCGCTTGCAAAATATTTTTCCGAATCAGCCCTCATGAAATATCGTGTGCAGGTTGAGGTTGAATATTTTATTGCCTTGTGTGAATTGCCATTGCCGCAATTAAAGAAAGTGGATAAAAAGATTTTTTCTAAACTCCGTGCTATTTATAAGAATTTCACAACGGATGATGCGCAGGCCATTAAAGAAATTGAGAAGACAACAAACCATGATGTAAAAGCTGTTGAATATTTCCTCAAAGAAAAATTTGAAAAATTTAAGTTGGGAGAATCAATTGAATTCATCCATTTCGGATTGACCTCCCAGGATATTAATAACACCTCTGTTCCTTTGTCCTGGAAAGAAGCTATGCAGGATGAGATAATGCCGGTAATTACTCAGATCATAAATAGATTAAGTGCATTTTCAAAAGAATGGGCAGATGTGAGTATGCTGGCACGGACACACGGACAACCCGCTTCTCCCACCCGTTTAGGTAAAGAAGTAATGGTATTTGTTGAACGTTTACTTGGCCAGGCCGGACAACTTGCAGACACGCCTCACAGCGCCAAGTTTGGCGGAGCAACCGGAAATTTTAATGCACATAATGTGGCATATGGTCATATTGACTGGGTGAGATTTGCAAATGGTTTTGTCAATAAAACACTTGGCTTAAACCGTTCACAGTTTACAACACAAATAGAACACTACGATAATTTTGCATCTCAGTTCGACGCATTGAAACGGATCAATACTATTCTGATTGATCTTAACCGTGATATGTGGCAGTATATTTCAATGAATTATTTCAAACAAAAAATCAAAAAGGGAGAAATAGGTTCTTCGGCCATGCCGCATAAAGTAAACCCGATTGATTTTGAAAATTCAGAAGGAAACCTTGGAATAGCAAATGCGGTTTTCGAACATCTTTCTGCAAAGCTTCCGATCTCACGTCTGCAAAGGGATTTGACGGATTCAACTGTCTTAAGAAATATAGGAGTACCGCTCGCACATTCATTAATTGCGTATAAATCTTTACTAAAAGGACTTGATAAAATTATTCTGAACAAGGAAGCATTCGATAAAGACCTGGAAGATAACTGGGCTGTTGTAGCCGAAGCAATTCAAACAATTTTAAGAAGAGAAGGGTACCCCAAACCCTACGAAGCACTGAAGGAACTCACGCGTACGAATGAGCATATTTCGAGGCAAAGTATTTCCGGATTTATTGATTCATTAAATGTAAATGAAACAGTGAAAAAAGAATTAAAAAAGATTACCCCACATAATTATACAGGGAAGTAAACATTAACAAATTAAAACAAAGTACCATGGTCAAGAAACAAATCTTCAGACACATTCTTTTGATGTGCCTTATTTTCAGCAAATTTTCATTTGCTAATTCTGGTGATAAACTTCATTTCGAGGAAAATAAAGGTCAATGGGATCAACGGGTTTTATACAGGCTTACGCTTAAAAACATAGAAATGCTCTATGAAAATAAGTCGATTACCTATTGCATGTATGATCTCCATGAACTACTTAGCCATGGTCACCCAAAAAGTAAAGAAAAAATTCTGGCAGATAAATCAACAGCATATTTTTATAGTTACAGGGTCGACTTTATAGATGCAAATAAAAATGTTTCACATGCAGGTGAACAACCGATTGAAACATATCACAATTATTATTTGGGAAATGATCCTGAGAAATGGACATCAGGGGTAAAGTTATTTAATGAAGTCAATTATAAAAACCTCTATCCCGGAATTACCCTTAAAATCTACAGCCAGGATATGTTTCCAAAGCACGATTTTATTGTTAAAGCAGGTGCTGATGTGTCAAAAATTGCAATGCAATATACGGGTGCGAGCAGTCTTCGTTTGCAAAACGGAAGCCTGATTGTAGGGACTTCACTGGGTTCAATCACGGAACAGGCGCCTTATGCGTACCAGAACATCAATGGCAAAAAAATACCGGTAACATGTAATTACAAATTGAATGATCTTGTTGTTACGTTTGAATTTCCAAATGGATATGATAAAACCAATGAGCTCATAATCGACCCTATATTGATCGGAGCAACTTTTTCGGGTTCAACGTATGATAACTGGGGCTTTACTGCAACTTATGATAACGCAGCAAATATTTATTCAGGTGGAATTGCAACTACAATGCTAGGAGGATTTGGATATCCGGTTACACCAGGAGCTTATCAGACTACCTTTGGCGGTGGTGGTTCAGGTGGCATTTATCCATGGCCATGGGATATTGCTATTATAAAATACAATCCAACTGCAACAACTCCGATTTTTGCAACATACCTGGGAGGTTCAGAAAATGAATTTCCACATAGTATGGTAGTTGACGCAAATGATAACTTATATGTTTATGGGAAAACATATTCCATCAATTACCCTGTCAGCGCAACAGCCTATAGTAAAACACTTAAGGGTGGTTCAGATATTATTGTCACCAAATTTAATGCTGCTGGTTCTGCACTGCTTGGCTCTACATTCATTGGAGGAAGCAATGATGATGGAGTGAATTACGATGCGTATGAATCAACTTTCGGAGGATTGAAATTTAATTATGGAGATGATGCAAGAGGAGAAGTTATTGTCGATCAGAATAACGATTGTTATGTGGCATCTGTTACAAAATCTACAGATTTTCCAACATCAACGGGTGCATATAAAACCACGTTTGCCGGGGGAAGACAGGATGGTTGTGTATTTAAATTGACCTCTGATCTTTCAACGTTAAAATGGAGTACATACCTGGGGGGATCTTCTGATGACGCGTGCTTTGGACTGGCACTGGATTCTAAAAATAATGTATACACTGCAGGAGGTACAATGAGCCACGATTTCCCAACAACAACCGGCGTTCTGAATCCTGTATTCAAAGGTGATACAGCAGATGGCTTTGTAAGTATGATCAAAGCGGATGGAAGCGCATTGATGGCTTCTACATATATCGGAACTGCAAAAATGGACGAATGTTATTTTGTTCAGTGCGACAAAAAAGACAACGTATATGTTTACGGACAAACACAGGGAACCTATCCGATTTTTCCTGCAACAGTTTATCACTCAACTATAGGAGGATTGTTTATTCATAAATTGAACAGCACACTTACTACAACGGTCTTTTCAACTGTAATCGGCGACGGAGCACTTACGTATCCAAACGTTTCTCCTTCTGCATTCCTGGTTGACAACTGTGATAATATTTATATTTCAGGATGGGGCGGAGGACTGGTGTCCGGCTTACCGGGCAAGCAGGGAAATACATCCGGTTTGCCTGTGACTTCTGATGCATATAAAGGCACAACCGATGGCGGCGATTTTTATTTAATGTCTCTTTCAAGAGATGCAGCAACACTTATTTATGCTACATTTTTTGGCGACGGAGTTTCTGGCCGCGAGCACGTAGATGGGGGAACAAGCCGTTTTGATAAACGTGGAGTTGTATATCAATCGGCATGTGCAGGTTGTGGAGGTACCAGCAATTTCCCGGTAACCGCAACGGCATGGTCAACAACAAACAGATCCTCTAATTGCAACAATGCAGTTTTTAAAATAGATTTTCAAACACCGAATGTTATTGCCTACGCTTCAACAACCGGAGTATTGGGTTGCGCACCTTTAACATATACATTTATAAATGGAAGTGCTAATGCTGCTTCATATAAATGGGATTTCGGTGATGGATCGGCGATAGATACCGCGAAAGCTCCCAGCCATACTTTTGTTAAAGGAGGAACATATACTGTTAAAATCATTGCTACAAATCCATTGAGCTGTAACCTGATGGATAGTTCAACAGTTCAGGTAGTCGTAAAACCAGGACCTTATATTAAGTTTGGTCCCGATATACAAATGGAATGCGATTCACTGAAAGGTATAAAACTGGATGCGGGAAATCCGGGAAGTACTTATTTATGGAGCTCTGGCGATACAACGGAAACTATTGTTCCTAAGTCAATAGGGCAATACTGGGTGAAAGTAACGTACAGCGGTTGCTCCTCTACTGATACAATTAATCTTCTTGGTGTTCCAATTCCTGATGGAATAAAAACCCTGGTTCCAAATGTATTCTCTCCAAACGGAGATGGGAAAAATGATGTTTTAAAAATTACCTACCAATGGACGGTGACAGAATTTAATATTAAAATATATAACCGCTGGGGTCTGCAGGTTTTTGAATCAAACGACATCAATAATTCCTGGAACGGTAAAATCGACGGACATGATGCGGATGATGGCACATACTATTACATTCTAAGTCTGAACAGCTCCTGTGCAAAACATCCATTCAATTCGAATGGCTTTGTAACATTACTGAAATAGTAACTCCTTCGTTTCACATTATATGAAGTCCGTTCATTTTGAACGGACTTCTTTTATATGACATGGAACGCCAATTATTTTTTGAACCGAATAATTAAGACGATCATTTGGATCTGAAGTTATGCTGCCGTCCATTAGTACTCCGGACGGAGGAAGCGTAGTTAAAGGAACAGTATCTCTGCAATTTTCTTTTGCGAGATTTTCAAGATAACTAATCCGCGCATCATAAGATTTTGAATATTCTTTTACTGCTGGCGCTGTGCGGATCGTATTCAACAAAATAATTAATCCCGCAAAAAGAGGAATAACTTTCGAAGACACGTTTAAATAGTTGTCTGAAGAAAAACTCATTAGAAAAAATGCAAGCAGCATTATGAAAACTGAAAAGCATAGTGCAAAAGCAGCCCAGGCTCTTTCCGGTCCGAGATTGGTATTGCCACTTATGTAAATAAAAAAGAATACAGTTACAAGAAAACCTATTGCTGCGGCAAAGCCTGAATAGCGCGTAATTTTTTTCAGGATACTTATATTGATCATTTCTTTTTTCAGTAAACCCAAAATCGAAACAGGTATTAATAAAGACACTATCAAAAAGAACAAGCTGCGTTTATTGGTTATCCATTTTAGAAGTGATCGCCCTTCATAAAAGCGCGTTGGAACTAAAGTATGTTTGTTGAATACAGGTTGAGGAAGATTGAAACTATTATTTATATGAGTTCTTGATCCGGGAATGCTGTAGTCAATAATAAAAAATATAAATAAAGTAATGAGTGCAAAGAGTAGAGATCTGTTTTGAGTTATTATTTTTCGTTCAATAATAAGAAAAAGGGACAGTGTAGCAATCAGAATGAGCGCCATCATTTCGTTCGAATTGCCTGCATAAGCAAAACAGATAAAGGCTAACAAAGGTTGTGATTTCTGATTATCCAACAGTATAGCCAGGCCCAGCATTCCGGCAAGCACACTGATTATGTAAACAAAAGCCGCATCACACCACAGCCAGGTTTCACTCAGGTTAACAAAGCTGAAAAATAAAACGGCTGTCGAACAAACAGCCGTTGGTAATAATTGCAAAAATGAAAAATGCATAGTAGAAACTCTGTAAATGATACTTTTCCAGAATCTGTAAAAAGTGTAAACTGCAAAACAGTATAATAATGTAAAGAAGGATATAGAAACCACAATAAAGTGCTTAAACCCACCTGAAAGCCAGAAAAATAAATGATATCCTACGGCTGCAAACATACGGCCATTGGCCTTTGTATAATTATAGAGTAGCGCTTCTTTCCAACCCCTGGTTAACTGATACATGACTATATAATCATCCGATGCGGGCCTTATATTAAGCGCAATAACAAAATAATAAACGGTAAAAGACACAGAAAAAAAGAGGAGAAGAAGCCGGTTATTTATGAGGGCCAGAAGATTTTTTTGAAGGTTTAATTGCATCCGGACAAATATAGATTCAATTAGTAATTAAATTGCAATTGTGTAGAAGAGAAATAGAAGGTACTTTTGCCATATGTTCTATTCCTATGAAATTTAAGTTAAGTAGAGTAGCAGGATTTATTTTTATACTGATCCTTTTTGAGGGTTGCAGTTTTACGGCATCTTATTATACCCCTCGTAAGGATTGCGTTGATTGTGTTTTGCCCAGTAAAGATTCGACGTCAAAATATCTTTTTGAAGATTTTTATTTTAAAAATAAGGAAGGCAAATCCCTGCACGCTTATTTTTTTAAACCCCCATTGGGTAAGCCTGTTGCAGCAACCATTGTCTATTTTCATGGTAATAGCGGAAATATAGAAGTGTTGTATACATTAATGCGTCCGCTTATAGATGAGGGTTTTCAGATTCTTATGTTTGATTATAGCGGTTATGGAAAATCAGAAGGTGAATTTAGCCGAGAACAAGTATTTAATGATGGAGTTGTTGCACTGGAATATGCCCACTCGCGTCCGGATGTGCAGGGAACCAAAGTTGTTTTATACGGACAATCACTCGGCGGACATCTTGCTGCTTCGGTTGCAGGAAAAAGACCAGACCTGATTGACGCATTGGTGGATGAAGGAGGATTTTCTTCTCACGGGGATATAGCTGCATACTATACACGAATAAAGACGCATAATACAATGGGCTGGTCGGCGCACCTGTTAGTAAGAGAAGTATATAATGCCAAACACCTGATCAAAAAATTTCATAAACCTGTATTGATCATCCACAGTACGGAAGATGTAGTAGTCCCATTTTATATGGGGAAAAGAATTTATAAAAAGGCAAATTCACCTAAGGAATTTTACGAAATTAAAGGCCGGCACGTGAGAGGTCCCTTACTTTATAAAAAGGAAATAGCTGATAAAATTAAAAACATGCTGACTCTACAAAAATGAAGGTAAGCGGATTTACATTTATTCGGAACGCAATAAAGTACGATTATCCTGTTGTGGAGGCTATCACGTCTATTCTTCCTTTGTGTGATGAGTTTATTGTGGCAGTCGGGAAATCTGAAGATGATACACGGAAAATTGTAGAGAATATTAATTCCCCCAAAATAAGAATCATTGATACGGTTTGGGATGATAGTTTACGGGAAGGCGGTCGCGTCCTTGCCGTTGAAACCGATAAAGCACTTGCTGCTGTTGCTTCCGATAGCGACTGGTGTTTTTACATACAGGCAGATGAATGTGTACATGAAAAATATTTGCCCGCCATCAAAGAAGCAATGTTGAAATGGAAAGAGGATAAAGCAGTAGATGGTTTATTATTTAACTATTTGCATTTTTACGGTTCGTATGATTACATTGGCGATTCCCGTCGCTGGTACAGAAAAGAGATCCGCATTATCCGGAATAATAAAAAAATCAATTCTTATCTTGATGCACAGGGCTTCAGGAAAAGTGGCGAAAAATTGAATGTAAAACCAATTGACGCATTTGTTTATCATTATGGCTGGGTTAAACCTCCGGACCTGCAGCAAGCTAAACAGGAAGTTTTTCATCGCCTCTGGCACGACGAAGAATGGATGAAAAAGAACATTAAAGGAGCTGATGAATTTGATTATTCACAGATTGATTCGTTAGCACATTTTACTGAAACACATCCTGCGACAATGCAGCAAAGAATAAAAAATAAAAACTGGCAGTTTACATTTGATCCCACAAAAACAAAACGTTCATTTAAATCACGCATACTTTCAGCTGTAGAAAAAATTACCGGGTGGAGAATAGGCGAGTATAAAAATTACAAAATAAGTTAGGTGCATGAAGGCCAGAACAATATTAAGTATTGTATTTATTTCTCTTTCACATTTTTTATTTGCACAGGATTCATTAGGGAAGGAATACACTGATGTTTCCAAATGGAAAGTCACTTCCGACAAAAATCTTGATTTCAATATAAAATATCCTGCGAATCTTTTAAAGATGTCAAAGTTCGATGTTGGGATTTCTCTTTGGCATGAAATTCCTTGGAACGAAAAATCTCCCTGCGACCTGAGCGAAGATTCAACTAAAATGAAAATGCTTACTGATTTTTATATTTCGTTTGCGCTATACAAAAATATGAAGGAAGCAGTTGGAGGAACAACATTCGGAATGAATCTGCTCGAAGAAGTAAAACCTGATAGCACATTTAAAACAGACAATGAAGGAGGATATTTTCAGCATTATGATGTAAAGGAAAAACTAAAAGGGTATGTTATTTATTTTGGCAATGAAGGATGTGGAACCCGTCTTTATTATTTTCGTTTAGCCTCAGGACAAGTTTTAGAACTGAGCAAAATAGAGGACTATTCAGATATTGATAAATACATAGACGAAGTAAAAGTCAAAAGATCAATCGTCGCAATAAGAAGTAATCAGGCGGAACAGCTGATCAATAAAATCCTCTCAACATTTACAATGCAGAAAAAATAGCATCAACGAATCTCGAATTTTACGAATATGCGAATAACACTAATTCGTGGAATTCGTGTCTTGTTCGTGATTCGTTGATGATTTTAAACCAGTTTATTCTTCACCAGATACTCCGCAATCTGTATTGCATTTGTGGCGGCGCCTTTACGAAGATTGTCGGAAACGATCCACATATTCAATGTATTTGGCTGTGTTTCATCCCTGCGCATGCGGCCTACAAAAACTTCATCACGGTTGTGTGCATCCATAGGCATAGGATATTTCTGATGCTTGATATCGTCAGTTACCACAACTCCTTCAGCGCTTTCTAAAAGCAAACGGACTTCATCCAGCGTAAAATCTTTTGAGAATTCTACATTCACCGATTCACTATGTCCGCCCATGACAGGAATCCGGACAGTAGTTGCAGTTACACGGATATTATCATCACCCATAATTTTTTTGGTTTCATTCACCATTTTCATTTCCTCCTTGGTGTAACCATTATCAGTGAACACGTCAATCTGCGGAATAACATTGAGGTCAATAGGATATGCATAGGCCATTTCACCTTTTATGCCTTTACGTTCATTCATTAACTGGTCAACTGCTTTTTTACCAGTGCCGGTAACGGATTGGTAAGTCGACACAACAATGCGTTTGATGTTGAATTTTTTGTGCAGCGGATTCAACGCCACCACCATTTGTATAGTTGAGCAATTCGGATTTGCAATAATCTTGTCATCCTTGGTTAATTCACTTGCATTTATTTCCGGGACAATTAATTTTTTTGTTTTGTCCATGCGCCACGCGGAAGAATTATCAATTACTGTAATTCCAGCTGCCGCAAATTTAGGTGCAAGCTCCAGTGAAGTACTTCCGCCGGCGGAAAACAATGCAATAGCAGGTTTTTTTGAAATAGCGTCTTCAGCACTTACTACTTTATAACTTTTACCCTTATAAATAACTTCTTTTCCAACAGATTTTTCAGATGCTACAGGTATTAATTCTGTTACAGGGAAATTACGCTCTTCCAAAACACGCAACATCATTGTTCCTACAAGTCCGGTTGCGCCAACTACTGCTACTTTCATTTTTTGAAGGGATTTAATTTATTACTATTCTCTAGGTATTTATACTGATTTTTTTGCCTCGCAAAAGTAATACATTTAGCGCTGTGTTAATATGACTAAACCTATTTTTTATTTATTGTTTTTGTTGTCGCTCGACTTATCCGCACAACTGACGGACGCCTTTACGGATGGGGATTACATAGCATCGCCAGCATGGACAGGAGATCTTTCCGGATTTATTGTGAATAGCTCCGGGCAGCTCCAGTTGAACTCCTCCGGAACGGATACTTCTTATCTGTCCACAACAAATTCAGAGATTGACAGTGCCGAATGGAACTTCTGGATCAAGCTTTCTTTTGCGCCTTCAGATAATAATTATGCGAAAATATATATTGTATCTGATCAGGCAAACCTGAAATCAGCATTGAATGGTTATTTTGTGCGCCTGGGAGAAAACGGATCGTTCGATAGTGTTGATTTGTGGGAACAAAGTGGCAAAACGGAAACAAAAATTATCGATGGGATAAATGGTCATTGTGCAAAATCTACGAATGTACTTCGCATAAAAATTATCCGTGATAATTCGGGAAACTGGAAATTATTTTCAGACACATTGAGCGGAACAAATTACGCATTGGAAGGATCTGCGAATGACCTGAAGCACACGAATACCGCATATTTCGGGATTAGTTGTAAATACACATCCAGCAATTCAAATAAATTTTATTTTGATGACTTTTATGTCGGACCTATAAATGTTGACAAAACTCCTCCGGCTGTTTTAAATATATATTCTGTTGCTCAAAATGCAATTGATATTTATTTTTCTGAACGGGTTGATACATCCTTTGCACAGAATGTATTGAATTATTCTGTCAGCGATGGTATTGGTTTTCCTGTCAATGCAAAAATCGATGCAGCAAACAAAGCATTGATTCATTTGAAGTTTTCTACTTTATATAATTATTCAAAAACATACTCGATTAAAATATCCGGAATTAAAGATCTTCAGGGAAATTCTATGGATACATTATCAAATGATTTTGTGTTGCCGGAAAAAGCCGTTCCAAATGATCTGATCATTAATGAAATCCTTTCTGATCCGAACACGGGCGGAGCTGATTTTGTTGAAGTTTACAATCGCTCAGTTAAAGTCATAGATTTTTCGCGGGTGCTGCTTTGTTCATTTGATACAATTACAAATCAGTTGAGTTCAATCCATTCTGTTTCAACCGACAGAAAACTTATTTTTCCACAGCAATACATTGTCCTTACTTCCAATGCAGCAGCAGTTAAAAATCAGTATTATACTCCGAATCCCTCAGGCTTTATTGAGATGAGCAGTATTCCCGCGATGAATATTGCGTCAGGCATTGTTATACTTGCTGATAGTTCTGAAAATATTATTGATCGCTTCGATTACAATCAGAATATGCATTTTGCATTGCTGAACGATACAAAAGGAATTTCGCTTGAACGTATTAGCCCGGATCGTCCAACGGAAGAAAAAAGTAATTGGCATTCGGCTGCATCAGGTGTTGGTTTTGCAACTCCCGCATATAAAAACTCAGAAAGTATTGATACCAGATCCGCGAAAGAAATAACCTTGTCCCCTGAAATTTTTTCACCGGATAATGATGGACATAATGATGTACTGACCATCAACTATACGTTTGATAAGCCCGGAAATACCGGTAGTATTTTTATCTATAATTCCACTGGAAATATAGTCCGGAACCTGGTCTCAAACGAGCTGTTGGGTAATGCCGGATCGTATAACTGGGATGGCATTAATGATCAGAAAGAGCTTTGTCCGATCGGCCCGTATATTGTTTATTTTCAGTCATTTAACGAGGATGGGACGGTGAAAAATTATAAGAACGTCACTGTTTTAGCTCACAAACTATAAGTAATTGATAATCAGATTAGTATTTATCAATTGTGTATAAAATGTTAAAAACCCCTAACCTTATTTAGAGGTTTGCCGTAAAACCATTAATTTAAAACAACAAAACCATAGTCATATGGGACTTCACGAACTACTAAAAGGATGCGAGAAATCAGACAGCGACGCACAGCGTGATTTGTTTGTGTTGTTTAAAAATGCGCTGATGGGAATCTGTGTTCGTTATTCGAAAAATAATGAGCAGGCGGAAGAAATGCTGAAGAAGGGTTTTGTGAATATTTTCAATTCTATCAAAAATTTACCTGCAGAAGACCAGCTGGAAAGCTGGCTGAAATCAAAAATGGTAGATACTGCTATTGAAGTACTGAGAAGTAATAAGCAGGAATACAAAATTGTAAGTACGGCTAATGCCTATGATGGCATTGGGACGCACGATAAAATAAACGACCAGGAAGTTATCCGTTCAATGGATAACAAAGATGTTATAAAGGCAATACAGGCACTCACTCCTGCTTTCCGTGTTGTTGTTAACCTTCATTTGGTTGATGGTTATTCAACAAAGCAGGTGTCTGACAGATTGGATGTGGGCGAAGCAACCATTAAATTAAATTTTGATAAAGCTATGTATCAGCTTCGCAGGAATATTGTGCAATTAACAACTGTGAGCCATGCCGAATAAACCTGTAAGACATACGGAGCTTGATAGTGCTATAAAAAATAGTTTATCAACCAATGAGCCTGAAACAAAAACGGAGTGGAGGGATATTGAAAGCCTGCTTCCTAAAAAGCAAAATACTGTTAAAGGTCCGTTAGGTGAATTTGATTTTTCCCTGAATTCAGTTGCTGCAGCTGCTTCTGCGAGTACCGTAACAAAATTAAAGTCAGCCCTTCTTTTAGCTAAAAAGAGTTCAATGGCAATGTATATTGCTGCAGGGGCTTTAACAATCGGCGCTACTACATTTTTAATTTATAATTCAATCAGCAAGCACGGCACATCTGTACCTGCTACTCATTCAGTCGTTGGACAACCCGTGGTGCAAGAACCGGAAAAAGAAGAAGTGAAATCAATGCCTGAAACGGGGCCTGGCACAAGCACCGCAACGGAAACAAAAAGCGGATCTGATGTGACTGTACCTGAACAATACAAGCCGCAGGATTTAAATACTGCAAATACGATAACAGAAAACCCAAAAAGTACAGAGCCAAGTTTAGTCAAAACAACTGCGCCTGTACAATATGAAAAAGCAGCATCTGCTGACGAACCTGTACAGTTAAAAACAGAAGACTCAACAAGAAAGAATGAAGTTTTTTCCTCTGATACAACAGAGGCAGCTCCCGGCGATGGATTTGAACACTACCATGAAAAAGCAGGAGTGAAAAAAGGTAAAGTCCTTTATTACAAAGAAAGTCTTTCACTTGATAAACTCGAACAGCAGATTACTCCTGAAAAGAAGGACAGCATTGCTCCGAAAAAATAATGAGCCTTACTTGTCCCTGCTAATTAAACAGCACACACAAAAACTTTACTGTCTTTATTGCCTTTAAGAGAGAATAGCGATTTGAATTTTACATTCGCGATGATGTAATTTGTTTTTGCGGATTTGTATTCTTCTTCAATGGAAATAATATCAATCCCTTTCAGATCTTCTTTTTTTGCAAAACGAATATATACTTTAATCTCAAAGTCAGTATCAAGTAATTTACCTGCATCAAAACTTCCATTGTGCTGCTGACGAAGTTTCTTCAGTTTTTTATAACCGTATTTATACTGGTAAGTAAGTGCTGAAATATCCGATAACACTGCACTTCCGGTTGGATGGCTTCCGGCACCTTTACCTACAAAAGTTTGTTTGCATGAATAGGCACCTTCTACTTCAACACCATTGTTTTCATACAGAACATTATAAAGTTCGCTGTCCTTTCCAACAAACGTGGGCATTGCATATACTCTGAATTTATCACCCACTTTATGTGCAGTAGCAATAAGTTTTATGCGAAGTCCTTTTTCTTTTGCGTAACGGATGTCATCAAAAGAAATATTCTGGATGCCCAGAGCTAAAACCTGTTCAGGTGTTAAAATGATCCCGAATGAGTGAACAGAAAGCAAAATGAGTTTGTATAATGTATCATATCCTGCAACATCAAGCCATGGATCGGATTCGGCAAAACCGCTGTCCTGTGCGGCTTTCAGTGCAACTGCATAATCCATATTCTCCAGCTCCATACGGGTAAGAATATAATTGCAGGAACCATTTAATAAACCGCGAATGCTGCTTAACAATTCATTGTCGTAATACTCTTCCAGGTTCCGGATAATAGGAATACTGCCGCCTGCGGAACCTTCGTAGATCAAAGCCACATTATTTTTTTCCTGCAGTTGATACAAATTCTCAAAATTTTCGGCCAGCATTTTCTTATTTGCGGTCACCACATTCACACCGTTGTTCATCGCACGGCTTACAATATCATAGGCTTCTTTCGAATTATCAATCAGCTCAACAATTACATCCAGTCCTTTTCGGCCAAGAATTTCTTCTTTGTCGTAAGTGAAATACTTCGCATCAATCTTCCGTTTTTTATTGCGGTCTTTAACGCAGATTTTTTCAATATCAGCCTTCAATCCCTGGGAATGGTTCAGTACATCATACAGTCCTTGCCCAACGCAGCCAAATCCAAATAAGCCCAGTTTAATGTGTTTCTCAGTCATAAGAGTTTTATTAAGGGTAACAAAGGTACTGTTTTTTCAGCTTTTTAGTAATCGGGTGGTTAACAGTTTGCAGTTGACAAATTCCGCAGCGCAAACTTGAAACGAACGGTATAGTCCCGTAGCTTCGGATTCAGAATGAATTTGCTGGATCTCATATTACTCATTCCTCTTCTCTGGGGACTCGTCCGTGGTTTCATGAAAGGTTTTATAATTCAGCTGGCCGGGATCGCAGCGTTTTTACTGGGAATCCTGGGAGCGGTTCACTTTTCGGCATGGATTGCGGGTTTTATGGAACGCAAAATAGGCTGGCATTATGCACATACGCAACTTGCAGCTTTTGCAATTACATTTTTAGGAATTGTGATTTTGGTTTTTTTCCTGGCAAAACTTATGGAAGGAGCCGTTAAAATGGCTGCACTTGGAGTAGTAAATAAAATAGCCGGAGCTGTTTTCGGAGCAATTAAATTTATTCTGATCACCGGTGCAGTTTTGTTTTTATTGAATGCACTAGAGAATAAGGTTAAACTAATTCCGGATAAAACTCAGCAGGAATCTGTTTTGTATAAATATTATATGGATGGAATAAAAATTGCTGTGCCCGCGATTAAAAAACTAAAAGCCAATTCATAAACAGTTATGTTAAGACATGTCGGGAAAGCCAGAAAATTCAAACACAACCTAAGACTGGCTACGTTGTTGTCTTTTATTGCAGGCCTTGTCAATATCACCGGTGTTCTTTCTTTAAAAACACTAACAACCAATGTGACAGGTCATTTTGCGTTTTTTGCGGAAGAGCTTATTCAGAAACAATATCATTTAGCTTTTACATTTCTGATTTATATTTTTTCTTTTTTGCTGGGATCATTCTGTTCCGGTTTTTTAACTGAATTTTCTTTTTCCAGGCAACGCAAATCACCTCATACACTATCAATTATTTTTGAAGTGTTACTTCTGTTATCCGTGGCCATTTATGGTGAACTAAAAACAAGTATTACGTTTGACCAGCTGGCTGTTTCCATTTTGCTTTTTGCAATGGGCGTTCAAAACTCACTGGTGACGAGGATTTCCAACAACACGGTTCGGACTACACATCTCACCGGATTATTTACAGATCTGGGAATAGAATTATCCCAGTTGTTTTTTTTCGGACAAAAAGATCAACGGAAACAGTTGTTACACAGCATCGAACTGCGTCTGGCAATTATCTTTTTCTTTTTTGCAGGTTGTGTAATCGGTGGGTTTTTATTTATCCGGATCGCATATAGAAATTTAATTCTTGCTGCAGCTTTATTAGTTGTTGCTCTTTTGTCGGATAGTTTGCGTTTTACCTACTATAAATTCAGGAGACGGAACAGAATAGTTTAACAGTGACTGAAAGTTTAGATACTTCCAGTCACTGTTAGTTTTACTTAAAGATTATTGACAACAAATTTTCCTGCTGAACGCGTATTGTTCTTTCTGGAATAGATAACGTACATGTAAACACCTGAAGCACTGGACGAGTAATTCCAGTTATTGCCGTTGTATACGAGGTTTCCCAGCACATCGTAAAAAGTAACATCTGCTGAATTATCGTTTGATTTAACAGAAGCGGTTCTGTCTGTGATCACAAGAGCAGAATTATCTTTTGCATAAATTTTTGCAATGCCCGCAGGAACAGAATTGTATTCGTAACAACCGATATCGTATACGCCACCCGCAGGACGAACCATGCCATCCAGATCTTTTGTAACATCAGCGCTTACGAGGCTGGTTCCGGCGTCAATTGCAACAGAGCCAGCTTTTAAATGGTAATCTTCATTGGCAGGATCTACAAAAAGTGCAGTCAGGGCAGGGGCGAGAATGGAATTTGCTTCATAACCCAGTCCTTGCCAATACAAGAATGTTTCCGAACAGCTGGCGTCTACATCACAAAAAAGATTACTCACGATATTGTAATTGCTTGTATAGGATTTACCAGTTGCGCCGTCGTAAAAACAAGTGCTGCCTCCGGAACCCGACACGCTGATCATAATATTATTATAGATCTGCATGCTGGTTACTTCATTCTCCAGGAAGATCGCCCAATTACCGGTGTTGTTTGCAACAATGGTGTTATTGAAAATTTTTGTATTAACCGTTCCTCCGGAGCTTTCATGATGGTAAAATGTCATTCCATTATTTCCGTAATCATAAATCAGGTTATTGGAGATAATGCAGTCGACAAGTCCCTGCGTATTTAATCCGATATGATCATGGGCCAGAATATTATAACTAACCACTGACCCGGTATTTAAGCCGTCGTTGGGTTGATCCTGGGAAGAAAAATCGGGATTGAACTGAATGCCTGCTCCATAATTATAAGTGCAGGTGTTGTACCTGATTGTTGCATAATCTCCTCCGTTTGAATGGTAGATACCATGCTGACCCGCTGTTCCGCCATTGTACCGGCAAGTGTTGTATTCAATTGTTAAGTGGTCGCAATAAGCGGTTAAGATCCCTGTGCCATCACTGTCACATATATTATTCCGGATCACTGAATAATCGGAATTGACAATCCTGATACCACACACATTACTATTTGTATTGTACAGAGTAAACATCTTGCTAGCTCTGAAACCTATGATATGGATGTAGTCATTGTCTTCAACATTGATCGCATTATGTCCATGTGCACTTCCTGCGTCAAAAACGACAGAGCCAATTGCTTTGTAAACAATTGGCATACCAGCAGATCCATTGTTCAGGTCGGCATGGTTAAAGCCCGCAGGGTAATGACCTGCCATTACCAGCACACAATCACCGGCAACCACTATGTTGGTTGCAGTTTGAATAGACTGAAAAGATGTTGAAGGAGTAAGTCCATTGTTGGAATCACTTCCGCTTGTTGAGATGTAATAATTTGTGGCATTGAGACGGGTAATTGTCAAAAGAAAAACGATGCCTGCAAAAAGTAGTTTTGTTTTCATGGGAGGACATTTTTAAGGTTAATAAAAACTGACAAAACAATAAATGCGTATTGTTATAGGAAGTTACTTATTTATAAACCGTATTACAAATTGAAAACGCCTGCTATTATTAAATGTTGATTTTAGAAGAGCCTTAAATTTTTAATTGTTTACGGCGTCTACACCCGGTAAGCTTCCACTTTCTATGTATTCAAGCAAAGCTCCTCCTCCGGTTGAAACATAACTCACCTGATCTGCCAGGTTGTATTTATTTATGGCTGCAACAGAATCTCCGCCGCCAATTAAAGTATACGTTCCACTTTTTGTTGCTTTGGCAATATCGAGCGCTGCTGATTTTGTACCGTTTTCAAAACTGCTCATTTCAAAAACCCCCATCGGACCATTCCATAAAATGGTTTTTGAACCGGCGATGACTTCAGCGTTTATTTTTTCGGACTTCGGACCAATATCAAGTCCCATCCAACCCTCGGGAATAGCAGTGATATCACAGGTTTGCTTGGTGGCATCATTTTTAAAGTTATCTGCCACAACAGTATCGACAGGTAAATAAATGTTTACACCTTTTTTCTTAGCATCCGCTAAAATTTTTAATGCCGTATCTAAACGATCTTCTTCCACCAGCGATTTGCCGATCTTTCCGCCCTGTGCTTTAATAAACGTAAAAGCCATTCCTCCTCCTATAATAATATTATCCGCTTTATTGATAAGCTGTTCGAGGATCAGAATTTTATCCGACACTTTTGCTCCACCCATAATTGCCGTGAAAGGTTTTACAGCATTGTTTAATACTTTGTCGGCATTGGTAAGTTCATTGCTCATCACATAGCCAAAACATTTATTTCCGGGAAAAAACTCTGCAATGATTGCAGTTGAGGCATGTGCACGATGTGCAGTGCCAAATGCATCGTTCACATAAAACGTACCAAGCGACGCTAATTTCTTTGCAAACTCTTTATCACCTTTTTCTTCTTCTTTATAAAAACGCAGGTTTTCTAATAACAGTACTTCGCCACCTTTTAATTCAGTTGCTTTTTGTTTGGCGGATTCTCCTATGCAGTCGACTGCAAACTGAACCGGTGTGTTCAACAACTTGCTCAAATGCGCGACAATATGTTTCAACGAAAATTTTTCTTCAGGTCCGCTTTTTGGCCGGCCTAAATGCGACATAAGAATAACAGCTCCATTGTCTTTCAGTATTTTATTTATTGTTGGAAGTGCAGCACGAATACGTGTATCGTCAGTTATATTAAATTTTTCATCCAGTGGTACGTTAAAGTCTACACGGATCAGCACTTTTTTTCCGGCAAAATTGAAATTGTCAACAGTCTTCATAATGGATTTATTTAAGGTAAAACAGTCCGCAAAAATATAGTTTCTCCTGTAACAAACAAGGAATAAAACCCATTCAATCAGTAACAATTTGGCTATCTTTATGAACAGTTCAAATTCATTCTATTTTATAAAATTTTGACAAGATGAAAAATAATTTTTACGGATTTCTCTTATGTACTTATGTTGTTTTGATTTCATCTTCTGTTTATGCTCAAACACCTTCCAAAGATCAGAAAACAGCAAAGGAATTTTTGGATTACATTGTTAAAGAACAATACAAACAATGTATTCCCCTTATGGACACAGTAATGACCTCTAAGGTTCGCGAGGCTGGCCTGGAAGAAATCTGGGACGGAATAACATCACGAATCGGAAATTATAAAGCTGTAAAATCTGTATGGAATTCGAAAAAGGATTCGTTTGATATTGTGCATCAGATTACTCAATTTGAAAAAATGGATATCGATCTGTACCTCACATTTAACAAACGCGGCTTGATTGAAGGATTTCACATGGGGTCTGCTGACACAACAAAATCAGCTGAAAGTTATATCAGCCCTTCCTATGCAAATAAGAGAGCGTTTACAGAACAAAATATAACCATTCAAAATGGAGAATACAGTTTACCGGGAACATTATCAATTCCAATTGCCGGAGATAAATTTCCATTGGTGATTTTAGTGCACGGATCAGGTCCAGGAAACCGCGATGAAGAAATTGGTCCCGAGCAACCATTTAAAGATATTGCATGGGGTCTTGCTTCCAAAAGAATTGCTGTTTGCAGATATGACAAACGCACGCTTGTCTATGGCCCCAAAATGGCAAACCAGGCTATTACAGTTAAAGAAGAAACTATCGACGATGTGATCGCCTGTGTGAAGCTGATGAAAATGAACCCTTCTGTTGACAGCACTAAAATATTTATTGTCGGTCATAGTCTTGGCGCGATGCTTGCTCCACGAATAGCGCAATCCATAAACGGGTTGGCCGGAATTATTATGCTGGCCGGGAATGCACGCCCAATGCAGGATTTACTGGTAGAACAGTTTATGTATCTTTCAGAAAATTACAAAAAGGGCCCTAAAATTGACAAAGCCTATATAGATAATATCCGTAAGCAGGTAGAAGTGATTAATAGCCCTGATCTCAATTTACAAACACCTTCCAAAGATCTGCCTTTTAATACTCCTGCTTCTTACTGGATTGATTTAAAAAAATATGACCAGGTACAAACAGCAAAAAAATTAACCTTGCCCATTTTTATTTTGCAGGGAGAAAAAGACTACCAGGTTACAATGAAGGATTATAATCTGTGGAAGGAAAATCTTAGCTCTAAAGCGAATGTGACAATGAAATTGTATCCTAAACTCAATCACTTATTCATGGAAGCGCCAGGAGAAAAGAGCCTTCCTTCGGATTATGAAAAAGCCGCGAACGTTTCAGAACCTGTAATTTCGGATCTGGCAAATTGGATCAACGAACACTAAATCAGCATGCAGTTCAATACTATAATCGGACAAGAGGATGTGAAAAGCAGGCTGATTCAGTCTGTGAAGGATAACAGGGTAAGCCATGCCCAGCTTTTTTTAGGTAAAACGGGAAGCGGAAGCCTGGCATTGGCGATTGCATATGCACAATATATTTGCTGCGAACAAAAGCAGGAAAATGATTCCTGCGGTACCTGTAAATCCTGCATCAAATATCAAAAGCTGATTCATCCCGATTTACATTTTGCTTATCCGGTAGCACTTTCAAAGGATGTGCGTACAAGTACAAATGTTATTGCAGAATGGAGAGGAGCTGTTATTGCAGACCCGTATTTAAGTCTGAATGACTGGTTTGATCTGCTTGAAGCGGAAAACAAGCAACCTGTAATCGGTACAGAAGAAAGCGGGGAGATTTTGCGCAAGTTGAGTCTGACGACTTACGAAGCCGAATATAAAGTCATGGTCATCTGGCAGGCAGATAAAATGAACGCTGCTGCAGCAAATAAGTTGTTGAAAATTTTAGAAGAGCCGCCTGACAAAACATTATTCATGTTGGTTTGTGAAAGTGAAGATCAGATGCTGCGAACGATTATTTCCCGCACACAATTATTGAAAGTTAAAAACATAGATGAAAAAAGTTTGGTTCAGGCTCTGGTCAGCAAGCATGGTTTGAATAACGACGAAGCTCTTGGTATTGCTCAACTGGCCGAAGGTGATTACGGTGTGGCGAAAAAATTACTGAGTGAAAATGAAAGTGCAGAATGGAACCTGAATTCATTCCAGGCCTGGATGCGTGCAAGCCTGAAATTTGATATGCAGAAGATAAACGGTTTGATCGTAGAATTCAGTGAGCTGGGAAGAGAACGTCAGAAAAATTACCTGAACTACTGCCTTCATCTTGTCCGCGAAAGCGTGATGATCAATTACGCAGACGCAAGTATTGTTCGTGTAACTGAGAAGGAAAAGGAGTTTTTGAAAAAATTCTCACCTTTTATAAATGCGGGCAATTGCATTCAGTTTACAGAAGAGCTGAACAGATCAATCATGCACATTGAGCGCAATGCCAATCCTAAAATCGTGTTCCTCGATGTTTCTTTTAAATGGAATGAATTGCTGAATATCAAGCAGACGGCTAATGCTTAGTGTTTAACTGCATTTTCAGCATCTGCACTTCATGCATGAGTTCATCAATTGTTTTTTGCTGCATGATTTTTTGCTGCTGAACTTCATTGGATAATTCTTTGATTGCTTCTACCAGCACAGGAGTCAGTTTGGCATAATCAACCGACTTATATCCTTTATCATCCGTCAATACAAGTTCCGGATAAATTTTTTCCAGATCCTGTGCAATGAAACCTAGCTGAAGATCATTCGTAAATTTCTTATCCGGAAATTCGGTCGTTTTCCAGTTGTAATGAACTCCGTTTAATTTTAAAACATTTGATAGTGCACCTGTGACTGGAGTAATATTTTTTTTGTACCGAGCGTCGGAGCATGCGCCAATGGCACCGGTATAACATATTGACCCCACTACATCAAGTGCATTGGCAGGGCTTGTCGAACCGATTCCTATATTCCCTCCAAAATAAGAAGGAGAAGCTCCGTGAGAATACAACTGAAAATTACTTGTACCTACTGTCTGATCATCTATGTAAAGCCCGTACAGATTTGAAACGGTTCCTCCACCTGAATTTGTTGCCTTGCCTGCACGGATAACCGACATGTTGGCGACAGTTCCCGAGCCTGAATTATAGGTTGAGCCATATAAGCCATAAAGGGAGGTAACATTTCCACTGCTGAGATTAGCTGCGGTGCCGTAAGTTCCCCATGCATTTACCAGGTTGCCTGCATCCGAATTGTAGGCATCTCCACCTGTTCCATAAACTCCGCCGCCGTTGCCGGATGTAGCGGTATTATTCGCAAATCCCAGAGCGCCAAAGAGGGATTTGCCGTTGCTTGTTAAGTTGTCTTCCATAACCCCTGATAATGCTGCATATTTTCCTGCAGAAGTGTTTCGTGTTGTAAATGAGTTTTGTGCGATGTCGATCCATGACTGACTGAGTGCAGAAGTGAAATCAGAGCGGTCTGGTCCAGAATAGGAAAGACTTTCAGAAGTCCCGGAAGTTCCTTTTACAGATAACATGGCCGCAGGAATTGATGTTCCTATACCCACATTCCCTTGAACAATCAGCCCATCGTTTGGAGCAGCATTGGTAGAGTAATATCCTGAACCAACAGCCATTCCTGCGTTCACGGCTAATCTGCTGGCTGGCAGTGCCGCACCGCTTGCAAAACTTCCGCCGATACCGACGTTTGAATTATTAGCAACTATAATGCCTTCACTAAATGAATTGCCCGCATCCGCCCCGGCAACACCAGTAGGAGCGACCTGAAAACGAAGCTGTCCGGTACTCGTAAAGCAAATGCGTGTAGCTTTGTCATTAACTATATATTCATCATTTCCTGAAACAGGATTATAGCGAACATTATATTCGATAACTTTCCATCCGCCGTTTTGAAAAGCAAAGCGATCACCAATCTGCAATGCTTCAACAGGGCCAGTTGTGCCGATTCCCACATTTCCATCACTGTTAATCCGCATGCGTTCGCTTGGCGAACTATCAGTTGTTACATCCCGTGTGCCGAACACCAGATCTCCCTGTTGGTAGCTGTTAGTGCTGGTTGTCACATACCCCATGTATGCCGGCATATACGTGGAAGAGCCCACGTCATTGGCAGTATATCCAAAACCAATAATGTGAACATGACCGGCAGTTGACTCGTCGCCTCCAAGCATAAGATATGTGTTGGCTTTATTTATTGCTGTAACAGCTCCATTGAAATAGCCTGTATTTTTAGAAATGTGTAGTGAACCGTATGGATTATCAATTTGGCCAACGCCCAGAGTTCCGTTTTTATTGATTATCATTTTAGTGGTTATATCACCATTGGTTGTTGGGCCGCTTACGGCAAAACGCAACTCTCCGCTTCTGTCGTTATTCGCATACTGTCCATTCGCATTTACATGAACACCCTGGATGCCAGCGTCGTGCTCACCCGCATGGTTAATAAAGCCCAGCATACTATAATTGCCATTTGTATTCGTTTTATTGCCGATGACAAGTTCCGCTGCAGGCTGAAAATTTTCCGAAACAGCAACATCTCCGCTAGAGCCGTCCACTTCCAGGCGATATACTGAAGGACTCGTTTGTCCAATTCCTACATTCCCATTGACGGTAATCCGCATTGCTTCTGAGCCGCTTGTTTTCACCACAAAGTCTTGTGCATCCGTTGTCCCTATAAAATTCATTCCTGCTGTTGTGCCACTATTTCCTGTTGTCAGCCATCCATATGATCCTGCTGCCCCAACGGTTAAATTTCCGGAACCGTCTACACTGAGTATTCCATTTGTATAATTGGCAAAACGTACGCTTCCTGTTGTATGTAATTGTGCAGCCGGAGCTACCGTGCCTATTCCAAGATTACCATTAGAATTAAGATACATATAGTCTTGGCCAACATTTGATCCAACCGGAGTTGTATAAAATATCATCTCCGCGCCTTGACTTGCATCGGTCCAGTTTTCTACTGCCGTTAAACGAATCATAGGTCCCACACCTGAAAAGCCGCTTGAGCCGTACCCTTCAGCTCCAAAAATGGCCAGGTTTTGAAAGGAGGTCACTGCTGTCTTGGCAGCCGGCGTTCCGTTTGCTCTTCGCCCAATAAAATTGGGTCCAACAGCACCCACACCTTCAACAACCACGGCCGCAGGATCAACTGTTCCAACAACATGTAATTTGAAAAGAGGTGAAGAGGTACCAACCCCAACATTTCCGTCGTCCTGTATAAATATCAGCGGTGAAGACGAGGAATTGGAAAGTTTAAAACCATATGTGCCGTTGGTGTTTCCTGTAGAACGCACTTCCAATGTTGCTGATGGAACAAATTGAGTTGACCCCACACCAACTGCTTGAGCTAAGCAATTCTGTTGATTGATCCAGAAACAAAGCAGGAAAACAACAAAAAATCTAAGTAAATGATTCATTTCTAGTTCACTAAGGTACAATTATACGCAAAACGGATGAAAACGTTGCATTTTATTGGAGTAAACATCAGCTCGGAATAAAGTAGTAAATTAGGGGTTCTATAAAATCAACACAATGGGATGCAGCGGATGTTCAAGCGGAAGAGGATGTAGCACAGTAAGTAACGGCTTACCGGGCGGCTGTCGTAATAACGGTTCCTGCGGTACGGGCGGCTGTAACAAACTAAGTGTGTTCGATTGGTTGTCCAATATGGAGCTTCCTGCCGTGCTCCAATCTGTTTCATTTCAATCCGCACTCTGAATTCTTCTGCGTACTTTTTTATCAGCTCGCGGAAATCGACCCGGTCATCAGCTGTATAATAGAACACCGCTTTTGTTTTATCACCCTGGTATTCCACATCGCTTATTTTCATTTGCAGGCCAAGGGCAACGGCAATTGTACGCGAGCGGTTCATGGTCTTTTCTTCCAGCGTTTGTGCTTCACGCCAT
>Ga0206957_1051_pt1 | contig 32591 bp, 14 predicted proteins | sample Alteio_BWOrgHeat_32_FD_152975 | JGI IMG/M metagenome (GOLD analysis project Ga0206957, IMG submission 152975) | Enriched cells from forest soil in Barre Woods Harvard Forest LTER site, Petersham, Massachusetts, United States -... | ecosystem: Environmental > Terrestrial > Soil > Temperate forest >...
TCTACCTACAGCTGGAGTTCAGCAAGTGCAACTGCTACAGGGCAAACCTGGAACAGTGTTGCGGCAGGAACGTATACAGTCACCATTGCTGATGCAGCAGGTTGCACAACCTCTACAACAGTGAGCGTTGGAAACGTAGGCGGGCCAAGTATTACAGCCATAACACCTGTTAATCTGAAATGTAACGGAGACAATTCCGGTTCTGCTACTGTTGTGATCTCGGCAGGAACAGCGCCATATACTTATAGCTGGAGCAATGCATCAGGCGGAGTCACAAATATTATTACAGCCAATCTCCAGTCAACAATCAGCAATCAACAATCGGGATCGTATACGGTGACTATAACGGATGGAGGAGGATGTGTGCAAATAACAAGTACTTCACTTACTCAGCCAAGTGTAATTGTTTTAAACCCAAGCGTTGTGGCAAATACAAATTGTAACCAGAGCAATGGTATTGCACTTGCAACAGCGAGTGGTGGTGCCGGAGGTTATTCTTATGTCTGGAGCAATGCAGATACGGGGCCGACATCAAGCGGGTTGATTGCAAACACATATACGGTTACAGTAACGGATTTAAATAATTGTACACAATCAAATACGGTTACGATCATTAACGCAAACGGGCCAGGTGTAACAGCAGCAACAGGTGTTGACGTAAAATGCAAAGGCGGAAACGATGGAACAGCAAGCGTTACAATAGCAGGTGGCACCGGGCCTTATACGTACAGCTGGAGTTCAGGAACAAGTACAACAACAACTTCGCTTACATCTATTGCTGCGGGTTTAACGGCAACAGGTTACACAGTTGTTATCACAGATGGGACCGGTTGTACAACATCATCAACAGTAACTGTTAGTGAGCCTGCGGCAGTTGTCAGTGCAAGCACAACTCCAGCTAATGGCAATTGTGGAAATTTAGGTTCGATCACAGCAACAGCAACCGGTGGCAACGGAACATATACTTATATGTGGAGTTCGGGTGCATCAACACAAACTGCTATAGGTTTAAGTACAAACATTTATACAGTGACAGTTACGGACTGGAAAAACTGCTCTGCTACTTCAACTGCAGCAGTAACGGTAACGCCAGCTCTGCTGATGGCCGGTGCAACATCAACCTCTACAACCTGTAATGGCGGAACCGACGGAACAGCGTCTGTGAGTGTAAGTGCGGGCACATCAACTTACACCTATAGCTGGAGCTCTTCATTGGGCGCAAGTACGTCAACAATAACCTCATCAACAACCAATGCTCTGAACACATTACCGGCAGCCGTTTATACAGTAGTAGTGACAGATGCAAACGGATGCAGTGTTTCATCAACAGTAACTTTACAGCAACCACTTGCCCTGACAGCTTCGCCTACAACCGTTGATGCAAAATGCGGAAACAGTAATGGATCGGTAGCCGTTGTCATGTCGGGTGGAAATGGCCCAACGTATACCTATAGCTGGAGTTCGAATGCAGGCGGAAGCAGTTCAATATCCATCGTGACCAATCTGCCGAGCGGAACTTACAGTGTAACAGTAAGTGATTCGAAGGGTTGTACTGCATCAACAAGTGCAACAATAAACAGTACAAATAATCCGGTTGCAAATGCATCGTCAACGCAGGCAACAATTACAGAAGGAAATTCTACTGTACTGAATGGAAGCGGCGGTATAAGTTACAGCTGGACGCCTTCTGCATCATTGAGTTGCAATGCGTGTCCAAATCCAACAGCGTCTCCGGATATTACAACTACGTACACATTAACTGTGACAGATCCATTCGGATGTACGGATACGGCTGACGTAACAATCAAAGTAAAACCTGCATGCTCAGATGAGAAAGATATATTTATTGCCAATGTATTTTCGCCAAATGGCGATGGGCTCAATGATGAATTGTTCATTGAAGGAAATGGCATTTCCAATATTTACTGGTCGATTTATGATCGCTGGGGAAATATGATTTTCGAATCTACTGATCAATCGAAAGGCTGGGATGGAACAAAAAATGGAACAGCAATGGAATCCGGAACATATGTGTATTATCTGAAAGCATTATGTATAAAGAGTAATAAAGACATTAAGCTGAAAGGTAATGTTAGTATCGTGAAATAGAATATTTTGAGTTAATGTTTGGTACCAGGCTTTGGTTTTTAATTTTGTTGTTGACGGGAATTTTTACTTCAACCGCATTTGCGCAGGGTGAAGCGAATAACTGGTATTTCGGACACAACGCAGGTATTACATTTAATTCAGGTGCACCTGTCGCTCTTACCAATGGACAGTTACACGGCTATGAAGGTTGTGCGGTTTCAAGTGATAAATATGGCAATCTTCTTTTTTATACAGACGGAATAAAAGTCTGGAATAAAAACCATGTCACGATGCCCAATGGTACAGGTCTTCTTGGAGATAGTTCTACCACGCAGACATTGATTGTTCAGCAACCAGGCAATCCCAACCTCTATTATATTTTTGCAGCTGATGCATACGGACATGCAAAGGGTTTGACTTATTCCGTTGTGGATATGAGTCTCAATGCTGGCCTGGGAGATGTCACGGCAACAAAAAATGTTTTGATGTTCACGCCCGCTACAGAAAAAATGACTGCGGTGAAACATTCCAACGGATGTGATATCTGGATGATCACACATCAGCTGAACAGTAATGAATTTGATGCCTACCTGATTACAAGTGCAGGATTGTCTGCGGCACCCGTTATAAGCAATACTGGAATTGTTCATACAACGCTTGGCGGACTTGGTGCCATTGGTTATATGAAACCAAGTGTGGATGGAAAGCGTTTGGCGCTTGGCGTATCGAAAGTTACAGGCGGGCCGCCGGATCAATATGATACATTCCAGGTACTTGATTTTGATCCTTCAACGGGAATTGTTTCCAACCCGATGACACTAACACCAAATGTTGCTTCTTCCATAGGTTCATACGGAGTTGAATTTTCGCCGGATGGAACGAGATTATATGTAACCTGTGCTGCCAATGGAGCAGGAGGAATGCCGCTCACGCAATTTGATCTTACACTTGGAGGACAGGCCGCAATAAATGCTTCTGCAACTGTTGTCGGATCAACAACAAGTTTTGAACTGGATGCTTTGCAAATGGCACCCGACGGAAAAATATACGGCGCACGATTCGGTTCAGCCTGGCTGGCTGTTATTAATAATCCAAATGCATTGGGTGTTGCCTGTAACTATGTCGATAATGGTGTTGATCTGCTTGGGCGTCAGTGCAGACTTGGCTTACCGAATTTTGTTTCATCCCATTTTAAACCTGCCGCTCAGATTAATTCGACCGGAAATTGTCCTGTTAGTTTTAATGCATCTGATACTACTGGCGCCACTTCCATTAAATGGGATTTCGGAGATCCTTCAAGCGGTTCAGATAATTCTTCCACTTCTTATCAGCCATCACATACATTCAGCAGTGGCGGCGGTTATACAGTGAAAGCGATCATTTATAAAAATTGCGGTAACGACACATTGGTTCAAACTGTTAATGCGACAAACTGCGGGCCAATGACTTTACAATCGGTTTCAACAAATATTACCTGTAACGGAGCGTCTGATGGAACAGCAACTGCAACAGTATCGTCAGGGAATCCTTTGTATACTTACCATTGGAGTACAGGTGGAACAGTAGTTACAACACAAGCCAGTAACGAGGTAACAAATCTGAATGTCGGTACTTACACAGTGACAATCACAGATGCAACAGGAGCAACAATTACAACTGTTGTTTCAATAACATCTCCGTCAGCAATCAGCACAACAACATCCAGTACAAACTCTTCCTGCAGCACAAACGACGGGACTGCTTCTGTAACTGCAACCGGTGGAACCGGAACGCTCAGCTATTTATGGAATACGGGCTCAACAGCGCAAACAATCAGCAACCGCGCCGCAGGTTCTTATACCGTAACTGTTACCGATGCAAACAACTGCAGTAAAACCAACGTGATAACAATAGGTAGTTCAGCAGCGCCTGTCATTAATTCATTATCCGGAAATCCGCTGACATGCAATGGAAATTCCAGCGGAACAGCTGCAGTAAGTGCATCAGGTGGTACAGGAGCTTTGACGTATAGCTGGAGCAATGCAATCTCGGGCGTCACTTCAATTACAGGATTAACTGCAGGAGCATACGTTGTAACAGTTACTGATGCTACCGGATGTAAAGCAGTAAGTACAATAAATATTACAGAACCGACAGCTATTGGCATCGTTAACATTGCAACTACAAATTCAAGTTGCGGTGCATCAACAGGAAGTGCAACGGCAACTGCTGCAGGCGGAACGGGAACGCTTACGTATACATGGAGTAATTTAATCAGCGGACAAACCAATAGTAACCTGGCTGCAAATACATATACGCTGACTGTTGAAGATGCAAATTCCTGCAGCGTAACACAGGTAGCGTCAATCAGTAATATAGGCGCGCCGGTTATAAATTCGGTGACTATTATTAATGAACAGTGCAATGGAAACTCAATGGGAAGTGCGGTAGTAAATGCGAGCGGGGGAACCGGAACACTCACCTATACCTGGAGCGATGGAGAGAGTGGAACAACAGCATCAGGTCTTTCTGCAAAGAATTATATTGTAACAGTAGTTGATGGAGGAGGCTGTCAGCAAGTAAGTAATGTAACTATCACTGAGCCATCCGCAGTTCAAATAAACAATGTGAATATTACAAATGCGAGTTGTGGTAAAAATAATGGCGGTGCTGTTGTTTCAGCAAGCGGAGGAACTGCAGGATTGACATATAGCTGGAGTAATTTAATTTCCGGAGCAACCGCTTCAGGTCTGACCGCAGGAAATTTTACTGTTACTGTAACAGATGCGAATAATTGTGCAACGATGAGTACAGTTGCGATCAATTCAACAACCGGACCAACAGCAACATTATCTGCAGCTTCCGCAATCAGTTGTAACGGACAAAGCGGAAATATCACAGCAAGTGCAACAAGCGGAACAGCACCATATACGTATAGCTGGTCAGCCGGAGTTTCAGGTTCGGGATCCCAGGTTTCAGCTTTGGCAGGAACGTATACTGTTACAGTTGCTGATGCAAATGGCTGCACTTCTTCATCAACATTAACGTTGACAGAACCACAGGCATTATCAATTACTCCTGCAATAACAGATGCAACCTGCGGAAAATCGGATGGAATTATTTCTGCCGTTGTAAATGGAGGAACAACAAATTATACATATAGCTGGTCCGCCTCAGGCGGATCAACAAAATCTGCAATAACTAATGTGAAACCCGGAACTTATACTTTAACTGTTACAGATGCCAATGGTTGTGTTCAAACAGTATCCGCAACTGTTTTGCCAGGAACCGGACCAACTGCAGGTGTGACAGCGTCACCTGCAACAATCACAGAAGGAAACACAACAGTATTAATTGGAAGTGGAGGTTCTACCTATTTATGGACACCAGCTTCATCACTTAGCTGCAGCGATTGTGTAAATCCTGTTGCTAGTCCGGGTGTTACAACCACGTATACGTTGTATGTAAAAGATAATTCGAATTGTATTGATTCGGCAGATATTACGATTACCGTCAGAAAGGCCTGCCAGGATGACAAAGATATTTTCATCGCAAATATTTTTTCTCCGAATGGAGATGGAAAAAATGATGTGCTGAATATAGAAAGCAGTGGTCTTTCAAATATTTACTGGGCTATTTATGATCGTTGGGGAAATCTTCTTTTCGATACAGAAGATGTCAATCAGGGTTGGGACGGAACAAAAAAGGGCAGTCCGATGGAAACAGGAACCTACGTTTATTATCTCAAAGCCATTTGTACAAAGACAAATGCGGAAATAAGGTTGAAAGGGAATGTGAGTATAATCCGGTAGACAAAGCAGTGTCTAATTTTGCTTTACCAGAAGCGCGTGAAATAGTTTATAATACATTAGTCTTTTTGTAATATTCCTGTCTGAATCTCAATGATGGAAAGTTTATATTTGCTGAATCACTCAAAGTGGTAAAATATATACTTGCATGGCCAGAGAATTCAGTAATCATCTTTCCGAACTGATCGGTGCTCTTACTAAATCTGAAAAAATATATTTTAAGAAAAGAGTAAAGCTGTTTATGGGCAGGGAACAGGGTATTTACACTGATTTATTTGATGCGTATTGCCGACCCGGAAAACCTGATGAACAGCTGATCAGCCGGCAGCTGCAAAAAAAATACAAAGAGCAAAACCTTTCCCGTAAAAAAAACTATCTCTATCACCTTGTACTGGAATATACCCGGGAGTTCAATGCAGAACGCAACTCCGATTTTAAATTTAAGAACGAGCTGGCGAAACTGGAATTATTGAAAGACAGAGGCTTGCTTAAACAATCATCAATCTATTTTAGAAGGATAAAAAGGGAAGCAGCAAAAGCCGATTATTTTTTAGGTGACGTGGAGTTTTTTGCGCATACCCTTCACGATATGCGTATCAACCATAATTTGTCCGGAAAAGAAATGCTTCGTCATTATATCGAATGGAAAGAGCGGGTAAACGAAAAATTTGATATGATCGCAATACTGAACCTTGTTATAAGTCTGCATATAAAAACCTCAAATGCCGGCACATATTTTCTTCCGCCCGATCTTACAGATTACTTTAATGGTAAAACGAAACTCCACACAGATACTGGCAGATTCTTTTTTTACAGGACCCGTTTCGATTATCATTATATGCAGGGAGAGTATAAGCAGGCGCTTTTTTACGGTGAGCAGCTCAGAGCTTTTTATATGAAATCGCCGGAAGTGGTCAAACAGCATTACAAATATTATATCAATACACTGTTCTGGACAGCTGTGGGATATCTCAGGGAAAAAAAATATCCGGCGGGCGACCGTATTATGAATCACTTGCGGGCTCTGCAGCGGATAAATAAAGGGAAATGGGATACTGAGGTAAAAAAATGCACATACCTCTATCACATCAGAAAATACATGCAAATAGGTGATTACCCGCAATTAGCAAAAACATCAGAAGAATTTTTGAAGGATCCCGGTCTGGTTTTGCTTCAGAACAATTACATGCACGCCTATTTCGGAAAATTTATTGCATATTTTCAATTGAATGATTTTAATTCTTCATACAAAGCCTTAAAAAATATTGAAGGCCTTGAACAAACTAATGCACATCTGTTCAATAAAGCATTTCTTTACTTGTTTATGCTGTTGCTTTCTTTCCGGTATAAAAAAACAGGCTTGCTGAATATCTATTTGAAAAAAGCTTCTTTGTTCCTGGCAAAAAACCGTGCTGAATTCAGCGTATTGGCTCAGATAACAGAATGGATAAAAAAAATAAATTTAAATAAGGACAGAGGACTTATTGCGGACAAAGATGAAAAAAACAAACTGAAAGCAGCCGTGGCCGAGATTTTAAAGAAGGATTCCCCCGAGAAAATATTTGCAACTGAGGTTAATTTAATTAAACTGATCGAATCTATATAAATCCTAATTATCAGGTTATTATATTAATATAAGTCCTGATAGAAGTGTAAACAATTACAAGGTTCAATTGTAAATTAGCAGGAGACTGTATAACTTAACAGAAGAGTTTCCGGGAAATAATTTTCCTTCCGGAATCCAGATTGGACTGATCGCACAGGAAGTTGAATTGCTATTTCCGCAATTGGTTATGACAGATAAAAACGGATATAAGTCGGTTGATTATTCCCGCCTCAGCCCAATCTTGCTGCAAGGAATAAAAGAGCAGCAGGTGCTCCTGGAAGATTATGAAAAACGTATCGACGAACTGCAAAGAGAGAATCAGGAGAAAAATGTGCTGCTGAAATCACTGGCAGAACGTATTGTTAAACTTGAAAAAATACAGTAGGTATATGAAGAATATTTGCTTGGTTATTTTATCATTTATCACATTAATCTCCTTCGGACAACCGTATTCGCATATGCCGGAGAAATTACGTACAAACGGTTTTATAGAAAATAAGGGCCAGATAATGGATCAGGATGCAAAACTCAATCCGCGGGTAAAATATTTATTGAACAGTCCGGGATTTAATGTTCAGCTCAGACAAACGGGGTTTAGTTACGATACATATACAGATGAACCAGTCAAAATAAATCCAACAAAAAATAATCATTCTCCTCTTTCCTCCGAAATGAAAGAACCCGTAAACGTTATCAGAAATTATCACAGGGTGGATGTAGAGTTATTGAATTGCAATAGCAAAGCAGAAATGATAGCAACAGGTAAGTCCGAAGCGTACTATAATTATTTTATCAGCGGTACTGCCGAAAATGGAATAAGCGAAGTGCACAAATACGATAGAGTGATCTATAAGAATATTTACGCGAACATTGATCTTGAATTCAGAATCTCAGCTGAAAAGAATGGTGGAAGGGAAAGGCCGGCAGGTGTAGAATATGATTTTATTGTGCATCCCGGGGGCGACCCGGAAAATATACGTCTGGCTTATAACGGAGCCAGTGAAATAAAGTTGGAACAAGGTAAAATAATAGTGAAGACAACTTCCGGTACATTCAGTGAAAATATACCAAGCAGTTATTTAAAAGAAACAATGCAAAAAATGAACGTAAGCTATAAACAATATGATCAAAATATTTTTGGTTTTAATGTTAACGGACTCCGCTCAGTCACTTCCGATTTGATTATTGATCCAACTCCCAATCTGAGCTGGGGCAGTTATTGTGGTGACGAAGTTGTTTATGGTGAAGATCTTGCTATTGACAAAAGCAGTAATACCTATGTTACCGGTTATGCTTTTTCTACAAGCAATCTGGCAACTGCTGGCGCATTTCAGGTAATAGATTCGGCCAGCAATGTGAATGCATTCATAGCTAAATTTAGTCCTGACGGGACCTCGCTTATTTGGGGCACTTACTACGGCGGACAAAAAAACACCTATGCTGTAAGTATAGCTTTGGATAATAGTGATAATGTGTACATCACTGGACGTACGGACTTTCCCGGATGTCCTGTTACTACCGGCGCCTGGCAGTCTACTTTTATGCAGAATGGTTTCGGCGGAGGTACAGAAGCATATATCGCAAAGTTTAATACGAGTGGTACAAACCTTTTGTGGGCTACTTATTACGGACATGGCACCGACCTGGGTTGGGGAATAGCAGTTGATGCCAGTAACAATGTTTACATTACCGGTGAAACTCAAAGTACCAGCCTCATCGCTACAGCAGGATCTTTTGAGTCGGCCTATCCGGGTGCAGGCTCGTGGTCACCCTTTGTTGCCAAATTCGATCCTACAGGAAGTTCGCTTGTATGGGGAACTTATTTAGGTGATGCAAGTGCTTCACAAGATTTAGGAAAAGATATTGCAGTAGACTTAACAGGTAACGTTTACGTCTGTGGAAAAGCCTCGAGCTTTAATGGAATTACTTCACCAGGATGTTACAATCATAACTGGAACGGAGCGATGAGTTTTGTACTTGAGCTTAACAATACAGGAAGTGCTCTTTTATGGGGAACGTATTATGGTAAGGGTTACGCACAGGGTATTGCTCTTGATGGCAACGGAAATGTTTATATTACGGGATCAACGTACGATACGGGAATAATTGCAACTCCTGGAGCCTATCAAACTACAATAGGAGGTTCATATCCGGAAGCTGCCTACGTCGCCAAGTTTAACCCCGGCCTCTCAGGAAATAGTCAGTTGGTATGGGGAAGCTATTATGGTGGCCTTGCCGGAGCTTCAAATCAATATACCTATGGCAATGATATCGCTCTTGATAACTGTGGCAATGTTTACATTACTGGTTCCACCAATGATTCAAGTGATATCGCTACGCCGGGGACTTTCCTGGATACTTTGCCTCAAAAAAATGGTTCTTCCTCTTTTGTTGCTAAGTTTAATGCTTCCGGGAGCTCATTGCTTTGGGGTACGTATTATGGTGGTTATGGCTCCTGGGGAGATTATAGTTACGGAATTGTTCTTAACGCATGCAATGAAGTGTATATTGCAGGGACTACCGGGAGTCCTGTAAATATAGCAACACCGGGGTCTTTTCAGAACACGATTGGCGGAGGGGTATTCACAGCCTTTGTCGCCAAATTCACCGACAGCCTGAAAATCAAAATAAGCGCATCTGCTGCAACGGAATTTTGTAAAGGGGATTCGGTACGCCTGACCGCATCCGGTGGGGATTGCTCAACTATTTATTCGTGGAGTCCTTCAACGGGTTTAAGCAGCGCAGCGGGATCAATGGTAACAGCAAAGCCGGCTACCACGCAAACGTATACCGTTACAGGAACATCTTCCGGTGGTTGCAGCAGCACACAAACAGTGACCGTTACAGTAAACACTCCGCCCTCAATACATGTAACATCAACCAATGCACATTGCAGCAATAATGACGGAACTGCATATGCAACAGCAAGCAGTGGCAGCAGTCCTTATACATACCTCTGGAGCACCGGTGCATCAACTGTTACAATAACCGGTCTTCCGGCAATTACATATACAATTACGGTAACAGACAATAATGGCTGTGCAGGTTCATCATCAGTAACAATAACAAACTCATCAGGGATGACGGCAACAGCAATAGTAAGTACAGCAATAAACTGCAGTGGAGGCACAGGTTCGGTTTCAGCAATCACAAGTGGGGGAACTGCTCTATATACATATAAATGGAGCAACGGGACAAGTTCAATAACTTCAGCAGCGAATAATTCAATCAGTGTAAATGCGTCTGCTACTTATGTAGTAACAATCACTGATGCCAATGGATGCACAACTACGTCCAGCACTATTTTAACAGAACCATCTGCGGTAACTGCAAGTATCAGTCCGACAAATTTATTATGTAATGGAGCATCTACCGGAACAGCAACGGTCGTTGCCAGCGGCGGAACAGGTGCGTTTACTTATACCTGGAGCAATGGTGGAACTACTGCAACTGCAACTAATCTTTCTGCTACAGATTATTCTGTTACAGTAAATGATGCAAATGGTTGTATAGGCACATCATCAATTACACTAACCCAACCCTCCGCTGTAACTATAAATATTACGCCCAGCAGTTCCAACTGCGGCGGAAGTACAGGCAGCGCAATTGCCACAGCCAGCGGCGGAACAGGAACATTGACTTACAGCTGGAGTAATACAGTAACAGGTCAGACAAACAACGGACTTGCAGCGAATACGTACATACTTACAGTCACTGATGCAAATGCGTGTACTACAACCCAGGCAGTAATCATTAATAGCAATAGCGGGCCTTCAGTAACAGGTATTACTTCAACAGATATTTTGTGCAATGGTTCAAATACGGGAGGTGCTTCAGCAACAATTTCCGGAGGTAGTGGTCCGTATACATATTCCTGGATTTCCGCTTTAGGTGGCGGAACATCCTCCATATCCAATTCCCTCAATAGCTCAATAACTAATCAACTGGCAAGTACCTACAGTGTGACAATCATAGATGCCAATTCCTGCCAGGTAGTAAGCACGGTTACTATCACAGAGCCGCCTGTTTTGGTAGCTATAGCAGCGCAGGTAACTCCGGCCAGCTGCGGCAACAGTAATGGTGTAGTATCCGTAAATGTAACGGGTGGGACAGGACCGGATTATACGTATTCCTGGAGTAATGGGCAGAGTTCAATAACATCTTCACTTAATAATTCTATTACTTCATTGGCATCTAACACATATATAGTAACAGTCACCGATGCCAATGGCTGCAGCAAAATCTCAAGCGCAGGAGTTAATAACAGTCCTGCACCAAGCATTAACAGTATAACTGCCACAATCACAAGCTGCATAGGTAGTTCAAATGGTTCAGCGGTAGTTTCCGCCACAGGTACCAGTACATTAACGTATAACTGGAGCAGCGGTTCAACCACTACAACCCAAGGAAATTTGGCGGCAGGTACTTATACAGTAACCGTATCTGATGCAAACTCCTGCAAGCAGATCAGTACAGTTGCAATTATGGACCCTGCCGCAATAACAATTAGCAGTGTTAATACAGTAAGTGCGAATTGCAATAAGAACGACGGCTCAGTAACGGCAGCAGCAACAGGTGGTACAGGGACATTGACGTACAGCTGGTCGGGAACAGGCGCATCAGGTCCAATCGATCAAAACCTGGCGCCGGGAAATTATATTTTAACAGTCACCGATGCCAATGGTTGTACAGTAACAAATGCAGTAACGATTAATTCCACCAATGGCCCAACAGCATCAACCGCAATTACATCTTCAATTAATTGCAACGGGCAAACAGGCAGTCTTATAGCAACAGCCACAAGCGGAACTGCGCCGTATACGTATAGCTGGTCGGCCGCGGCCGGATCAGGTTCAACAGCAAATAACCTGGCTGCAGGAAATTATACAGTTACAGTCACCGACAAAAATGGCTGCACATCAAGCTCAGCAATAGTACTAACCCAACCGGCACCACTAACAGTAATAGCAGTCGGCCAACCAGCGTCCTGTGGGGGGATCAATGGCATTGCCACTGCTGTGGCCGGCGGGGGAAGTACAGCTTATATCTATAGCTGGAATACAGGAGCAACAACAGCAATGATAACAGGATTAACTGCCGCAAGCTATAGCGTTTTGCTAACAGATGCCAATGGCTGCACATCAACAAGTTCAGCAATGATCAGTAACAGCATTCCACCTGTGGCAAGCGTCGCGTCAACACAAACCACCATAATAGAAGGCAACTCGACAATACTGATTGGCGGCGGCGGTTCAATATACAGCTGGACGCCATCCTCATCACTGAGTTGTACTAATTGCGCAACTCCAGAAGCGCATCCGGATGTAACTACAACCTATACACTTTATGTGAAAGATGGAAACGGTTGCGTCGATTCCACATTCATAACCATAGATGTAAAAAAAGCATGTTCGAACGGAGAAGATATTTTTATCGCGAATATTTTTTCACCCAATGGGGACGGACAAAACGATGTGTTGAATATAGAAGGCAACGCAGTCACCAACATTTACTGGAGCATTTACGACCGCTGGGGCAACGAGGTTTTTGAAACCACAGATCAGTCGCAAGGCTGGGACGGCAGCAAGAATGGCAGCTCACTTGAAACGGGAACCTACGTTTATTATCTGAAAGCTATTTGTACAAAAACAAATGCTGAAATAAAACTAAAGGGCAACGTGAGTATAGTTAAATAGACTTAGCACGCCAGTTGGCGTGGTTAGTCTATTTTATGCCCGACAGGGCGCTAAATAAACTTAGTCCCGCTTTGGCGGGAGTTAGTTTACTTTATACCCGGAGTGGTATCAGGTAATGGCTAAGTCTCCTTTACTTTATTTTTAATTCAATCATTTTCCTGTTTCTGTCGCGACTGCAGAATTAATGAAAATGGTTTATTCTGTATTTTACTTTCAGCCCAGGCTTCAAAATCAAAATATTTGTCAATCATATTTCTGTCATTACTTGCCAGTAATGTTTTTTTAAATTCTGAAAATGCACTTATCTCGTCTTTTCTGTTTTGTATCGACAGCAGGCGTGTTCTCAGAAAATCCAATGATGTAACAGATTCTCCCGGTTCAAATAAAGCATTTACAGTATGCAGCATTTCTTCATGCTGCAATTCATAGTGCGCGATAAGCAGCAGGTATTTCGAAAAAATTTTTATATCCGGATGGAGATCTGTCGGGTTAAATACCAATACCTGGTTCAGACTTTTGACAGCCTGTTTCAAATAGCCAGCCATGATGTAGAACGCAGCAGAAAAATAAAATACGTTGTTGACCGAATGAGTTGAAATAAATTTTTTATCAAGTTCAAGAGCCTTAATAGTAGAGCTGATTTGTTTCATGCCCTTTTCGAACTGATGTGAATTGATATAATACACGATGGATACCTGCATGGTTTTTTCAAGGATCATTCCCCTGAGTCTTGGATTCAGTTGCAGTTTATGTGTTTTGTGAAGTTCAGACATTTCCTGCAGCAATGCATTCATCTTGTTGTATTTACGGAGCTTCATGAACGTAACTCCCAGGTTGAATGCTTTGTTGTAAAGGCCGTATGGATTTTTATGGACTGCAAATGCATGCTGACTGAACACGCGGTAACCGGAGCTTGCTTCATCATAATATTTTTTTTCATTATCCGTCAGTGAATAATAAACAAGTTTTAGAGTTGAAGCAAGGTTTTTGGCATAAACCGTTCTGGGCTCATCTTTGGGATCAAAAAGTTTTTCCTTGAGAATGTCTGCAAACTTTTTTTGTTCTTTTTGCTGTTGATAATGTCCGTGCTGGAAAGTTCTCGTTTTGGATTTATAGGACAGGTCAATATATCCTTGTTCGTGTTTCAGGATATCAATAATCTGTGCACGTTCGGAATTGATTTCTCCGATTGATTTAACAGAATCCGTTTTTGTATGGATATTGTGGATCAGCCGTTCCATTTCAATAAGCTCAGTGGCATAACTCCAGAATTCCCGTTCAAATGCATAAGTCCGTGTAGAACGGATCAGCTGCAAAGCTTTTTCATAATGTCCTTTACGCGTAAGGATTTCTGCATCCTGAATTCCTGCCAGTATTTTCTGATGGTCATTTGATTTGGAAGAATAGCTTCGGAGACTTTTAAGAATAGTGTTATAGAGATAATTTTTAGTGACGTGCAATTGCACAATGAACTTTTCCCCTTTGAACTTTTTTTTCAATTCCGCTTCATTGTATTCTTTCATAGCGTCAATGGCATCGAACAGGCGGATGTAGTTATTGCTGTTTCCCTGGCTTCCATTCAGCAACGCATACTTTTTAAAATAACCCTTTTCGTTTCTGTCCAGTGATTTGATCAGCTGGAACAACTCGGTAGATGTATTTCGCATCTGTTTCGGATATTACGGAATGTGACTTTATTTTTATTATAAATGTAATAAAATTGGTAGTAATATACATATTATACTATTTTCGGAATTTACGTTAAAAGCAATTTCGGTTGCAACCTTCCCATCTGTTAGTTAATTTAACTTCAGAGTTAAGCACACGTAAATAGTTTACCGAATCCCCACATTCACATGAAGAAGATCATTATCCTTCTTTTAATTATTTCAAACTGTATGAATCTGTATCCTCAATCCGTCGGTATTGGCAATTCGAAATTTGTTATTAGTCGGGGTAAGAGTAAATGGAAGTTCCAAATACAATAAATGAAGAATGCAACTAAAAATCTGTTCCATGGATAAAATAAAAAGTATCGGTGCCTGGATAGCCATAACAATAACAGGTTTATTATTGATTAGCGACGCTACCTCGGCGCAGGTTAACAGCAAGGTTGAAAAGTCAACGGTGAATGCGTGGCTGCAAAAATATTCTGCTTTGCGCTTTACGGAAAATAGAGGACAGATGATGGATCTGCAAGGAAAACCGGTGGATAACCTGCTGTTCAGGGGAAACGGAAGTGGCGTGGATGTATACATAACGACCAGCGGTCTTAGTTACGTATTCAACAAAGTGAAAAGGAAGGAAATAGTTTCTCCGGATTCTCCTTCGCGACAGGTTCATGCTCCGAATATTAAAGACGAGGAGTTTACGACGGACTATTGCCGCGCCGACATGGAACTGCTGGGTGCAGAAATAAAAAAAGAAAACATTGTTAAAGAAAGCGAAAGTGAAGATCGGTCCGACTACTACCTCGCTCATTGCCCTGCTGGAATAAAAAATGTACACAGTTACGAAAAGATAACAATTAAAAATATTTATCCGGGTATTGATTGGGTACTGTATGCCTCCGGACAAAACAAAAATACCGGCGGACTGGAATATGATTTTATTGTCCATCCGGGTGCCAACCCTTCGCTTATAAAACTCAGATACAATCACACGGGTGATCTGTCATTGCAGGAAGATGGTTCTGTAAAAATAAACACATCAATGGGTACACTGGAAGAAGGAATACCGGTGAGTTACCAGGGAGAAAATAAACAAAAATGTAACACACGTTATCGCCTGGATAAAAATGAGATCAGCTTTGTTGTTGGTGATTATAACAAATCAGAAACACTGGTGATCGACCCCGTATTAGTCTGGGGTACATATTACAACAGCAGCACGGCATCCTATAAATTTAATGACAGCAATAGTATTTATAGTGATGGAACTAATGTGTGGGTAACGGGTCAGTCCGTTATGTCCGCATTTCCAACTTATACTTCCGGCGCATCAGCCTATATGCAGACTGGTACACCTACAGGTACAGATGCATTCATCCTGGAATTCAATACCTGCGGAAAACTAATCTGGGCTACTTATTATTCGGGAACAGGAATGGATTACGCAACTTCTATTCACAGCGACAAACAAAATGTATGGGTCACCGGTTATACTGCGTCAACTGATTTGCCTACACAGTCATTAGCTGGAGCCTACAACCAGCCTGTATTTGGAGGAGGAGCCGCCACCAATAATGCGTTCATCCTGGAATTTAACTGTGCTACCAATGCAAGAGTATGGGCTACCTACTACGGAGGAAGTCAACAAGATCGGGCTGCATCAATTAACAGTGACGGAACAAATGTGTGGGTAACAGGTTATACCAATTCTCCTGATTTACCTACGAAAATATTCGCGTCGGCGTATAACCAGTCGGCACTTGGGGGAAGTAATACAAATGCATTTATCCTGCAATTCAATTGCGCTACCAGCGCGCTCGTATGGGGTACCTATTATGGAGGCAGTTCCGTTTACGGCGATTACGGATATTCAATCAATAGTGATGGAACAAACGTGTGGGTAACCGGTAGTGCAGGTGCTGGTAGTTTTCCCTTGCAGAGTATGACCGGTGCGTATAACCAGGGATCTATGGGAAGTGCGTACAACAATGCATTCATTTTGGAATTCAGTTGTTCGAATAGTGCGAGGGAGTGGGCCACTTTTTACGGAGGTAATTTTTCAGAAGCCGGGTCTTCTGTTTCCAGCGATGGTACCAACGTATGGGTTGCGGGTGTCGCGCAATCCTCCGATATGCCGACTTTAAACCCCGGCTCCGGTGCTTATTTCCAGGGATCTTTGGGAGGAAGTGGAGCGGTAAACGCGCTGATTGCCGAATTCAGTTGTGTTACAGGGGCAATGAAATGGTCCACCTATTATGGCGGCACCGGTGGATGGACAGGTGCATTTCAGGGTGCTAGTTGCATCAGCAGTGATGGAAAAAATGTATGGGTTTCAGGTATGACTTCTAATTCCGACTGGCCTACTTTGAAACCAGTCTGCGATTATTATGACAGCGTTAACGGTGGAGGTAACACTGCTGCATTTATTTTGCAGTTTAATAATCTGGGTGCGCGTCAGTGGGCTACTTACTATGGAGCTAACCATTGGATAAATGGGCAGTGTTACATTTGCAGCGACGGACACAATATGTTTCTCACGTTGTCCAATGCTTCAGGAAGCTCTACACAGCCGCTTCAGGATCCTGCCGACGGAGCTTATTATAATGGCGATGGATCAGGCACGCAAACTATTTATATAGGTAAATTCCAACTCTGTCCACCTTTCAAAGCGGGTCCCGATACTGAAGTTTGTGCGGGAAGTCCGGTTCCACTGCAGGTGAGCGGAGCAGATTCCTATTCATGGTCACCTGCAACAGCACTGAGTTCCACAACTATTGCGAATCCCATGGCAACTCCAACTGTCACCACAACCTATACCGTAACGGGAACAGATAATTGTACAGGGGCGACGTCAACTGCAACAGTTACAATCAATGTAAATCCGATTTCATTCAATGCCCCATCTGTAACCAATGCAACCTGCGGGAATTCGGATGGCGTAATTGTTGCATCGGCCAGCGGAGGCAATGGCGCTCTCACTTATAGCTGGAGCAATATTGCAAGCGGAATAACGGATAACAACTTAGTTGCAGCTACATATGTGTTAACTGTTACTGACAGCAAAGGGTGTTCTGCGAGTCAGAGTGCTTCTGTAAGCAGCACACCGGGCCCTACAATCAACAGCATATCTTCTTCCAGTGTAATGTGTAAAGGCTCATCAACAGGAACAGCAAGCGTTTCAGCAAGTGGAACAGGAACCCTCACGTATACTTGGTCCGCTTTAGGTGGATCAGGCAACACTTCTATAACCGGACTTGCTGCTGGCATTTATACTGTAACAGTAAAAGATGGAAACGGTTGTCTCGGAATAAGTTCTGTAACAATTACAGAACCGTCTTCATCAGTGTCTGTCATTTCAATAACTCCCGTTAATGCAACTTGCGGCGCTAACAATGGTTCCGCTACCGTAACAGTAAATGGCGGCACAGGCCCGGATTATACTTATTCCTGGAGCAATGCAGTTTCAGCAGTAACCAGCAGTTTTACATCAACAGATACTAGTTTGTCGGCTCAAACCTATACGCTCACCGTCAGAGATGCAAATAATTGTTCGCTAACAAAAACTGTTTCCATCGGAAGCGTCGGAGGACCGGATATTACATCGGTATCTTCTTCCAGTGTGCGCTGCTATGGCGGGAAGACAGGTTCGGCTACCGTATCTATTTCTACAGGTATTGCACCGTATACGTACAGCTGGTCATCGGGAGTAGAAAATATCACCAGCTTTCTGCAAGCATCCGATACAGGCCGTGTTGCAGCGACATATATTGTTACGGTTACAGATGGAAACGGATGTTCAGCTACAAGTACAGTTGCCATTACACAACCGGCGGCTTTACTTATTTCAGCTGCGCAGACAACAGCTCCAATGTGTAACGACAGCAATGGTGTGGCATCCGTGATTGCAGTTTCAGGTGGAACAGGTTCTTTTTCATATACCTGGAGTAATGGTACCACGGGTATTAATGCATCCGGACTTGCGCCAGGCATATATACGGTAACCGCAACGGACTTGAATGGTTGTAAACAAACTGCTACTGCAACACTTAATAATTCTCCTTCACCTGGAATCATCTCAACGAAGGTGACAGATGCAAAATGCAATGGAAGCAATAGCGGCAGCATACAGGTAAATATCAGCGGCAGTACTGCTCCCTATTCATATAGTTGGAGTTCGGCATCTGGTGCGGGTTCTGGCTCTGGCTCCTCATTAAGTTATTCCGCAGATTCACTTGCCGCGGGTACGTATACAATTACCGTTACAGATAAGAATGGATGCCGCGTAGTAAGTAATGCCACTGTTACGGAACCACCGCCATTAATTATTACAAAAATTGCAACGACTATTGCGGCTTGCAATAGCAATGATGGTACTGCTACTGTGACCGTAAGTGGTGGATCAGGTTCGGAGTTTACATATAGCTGGAGCAACGGTTTGAGCAATACAACTGCAAACACCAGTTCGTTGGCTGGAAATCTTGGTGGAGGTACATATACAATTTCAGTAAACGATCCCAACGGTTGCATGAAGACCAGTACATTCTTCATCAACTCTACCAATGGTCCAACAACCGCAACAGCAATTGCAACTTCAATTAATTGTAACGGACAAACGGGCAGCGTAACAGCAACAGCCAGCAGTGGAACAACACCATATACATATAGCTGGTCTTCCTCAGGCGGATCAGCTTCAACAGCAAACAAACTGGCAGCAGGAACTTATACGGTTACGGTCACCGACAAAAATGGCTGCACATCAACATCAACAATTGCACTTACCCAACCGGCACCACTAACAGTAACAGCAGTCGGCCAACCAGCGTCCTGTGGGGGGATCAATGGCATCGCCACTGCTGTGGCCGGCGGGGGAAGTACATCTTACACATATAGCTGGTCCGCCTCAGGCGGATCCGATTCAGTCAATCTTGGTTTGTCAGCAGGAACATATAGCGTTACAGTCACCGATAGTAAAGGCTGCACATCCATAAGTTCCGTGGCTATTAGTAACAGCATTCCACCTGTAGCAAGTGTAGCATCAACACAGACTACAATAACAGAAGGCAACTCAACAGTGCTAATTGGCGGCGGCGGTTCAATATACAGCTGGACGCCATCCTCATCACTGAGTTGTACTAATTGCGCAACGCCAGAAGCGCATCCGGATGCAACTACAACCTATACACTTTATGTGAAAGATGGAAACGGTTGTATTGATTCTACATTCATAACCATAGATGTAAAAAAAGCATGTTCGAACGGAGAAGATATTTTTATCGCGAATATTTTTTCACCCAATGGCGACGGACAAAACGATGTGCTGAATATAGAAGGCAACGCAGTCACCAACATTTATTGGAGCATTTACGACCGCTGGGGCAATGAGGTTTTTGAAACCACAGATCAGTCGCATGGATGGGATGGTAGCAAGAATGGCAGCTCACTTGAATCAGGAACCTACGTTTATTATCTGAAAGCAATTTGTATGAAGACTAATGCAGAAGTAAAACTAAAAGGAAATGTGAGTGTGGTTAAGTAGAGTAAGGTCACGCTTTTGGCGTGATCTTACTCTACTTTATACCCGCCAGGGTGCTAGGTAGACTTAGCACACCAGTTGGCGTGGTTAGTCTATTTTATACCCGGAGTGAATTAGATTGACATATCAAAAACAAAAACGATTCAATTCCGCCTGTGCCGATTAGAATAAATCGGTTGAACCCAGTTCTGCAGAAGCAAAAAGCTATGGCCGGGAAAAGCTGCAAATAAAATTATCCGTCTTTTCCTGTTAATCTCACACTGTTATTAGAGCAATTCTAATCCTTCTGCTCAAAAGTTCAATTTATCTTAGCGCAAGCGATTCTTCATTTGTTTATCATTTTTTGACAATAATATTGCATTCCTGTAAGATAGTTAGAGATGAAAGTTTTATTAGTTGAAGATGAACCCAAACTGGCGTCCTTTATAAAAAAAGGATTCAAAGAACAGGGTCATGAAGTGGACGTAGCTTACGATGGGGTTGTCGCTCAAAGACTCGCTCTTCAAAATCAATACGACATAATCATTCTTGATGTAATACTTCCTTATGCTAACGGATTGGAGGTTTGTAAAAACATTCGTAAAAATAATACGGAAATTCCTATCATGTTTTTAACAGCCCTTGGTTCAACCGAGGATATTATTACTGGCCTCGATGTGGGTGCTGATGACTATATGATCAAGCCTTTTAAATTCGATGAATTTCTCGCACGCATCCGCGCCCTCACCAGAAGAAAAAGTAAAAATGCTTCCGGAAATACTTACAAAATTGCCGACCTGGAAGTCAATACAAATGCCAAAATTGTAATGCGTAATAATGTGATTATCCAATTGACTGCGCGTGAATATGCATTAATGGAATTTTTCGCTAAAAATGTTGGCCGTGTTCTCTCCCGCTCTGAAATAGCGCAGAACGTCTGGGATATTTCATTTGATACAGGAACAAACGTAGTTGACGTCTACGTAAACTATCTTCGGAATAAAATAGATAAAGGATACCCAACTAAACTTATTCATACGGTTTTCGGAATGGGGTATATATTAAAAGACAAAGAATAGGAATGAGAATCCGCGACAGGCTGACATTATTATATGTTGTAGTTGTAGCCCTCCTTTTATTATGTCTTAATGTCTACATCTACTATTTTATTAATCTGCATACGAACACAGATTTCTTCAGTAAACTCAACGAACGTGCCCTTATTGCTGCCGAACTTTTTCTTGAGAAAGATGAAGTAGATCCTGCCGCTTTCAAACAAATTGAAAATAAATATGTAAAATCCCTTCCTTCGGAATCGGTTTTAATTTTTGATAGCAGTAATACCCCAAGGTTCGAAAGTGATTCTGAAAAAGTAACTTATACTGCAGATATTCTTCAGAAAATAAGACAGGAAAAAAATGTTGAATTCTGGGAAGGACAAAAACAAATTGTGGGAATGTCGTATTCCGACAACCAGGGAGACTTTGTTGTGGTTGTTTCAGCGGTTAATCTGCATGGTCTTCAACGGGTAAATTTTCTGCTGTTGATATTGATAACGGGTTTTATTCTCAGTTTGGTGGTTGTTTACTTCAGCGCAAGGATTTTTTCAAAAATAGTTTTAAAGCCAATCTCGGATATTGTCCACCAGGTAAACCAGGTGAAAGCATCTAATCTCCGTATGCGCGTAAATGAAGGCAATGGTAAAGACGAGATCGCAGAGCTTGCTATAACATTCAATAACTTATTGACGCGGCTGGAAAAGGCGTTTAACATGGAAAAGGAATTTGTTCACAATGCCTCTCACGAATTAAGAACTCCATTAACGTCTATCATTGGTGAAATAGAAGTGGCTTTAAAAAAGGCGAGAACAGAAGAGGAATATAAATTAATCCTCGATTCCGTTTTGCAGGATACACAACAATTAAGCAAACTTACTACCAGCCTGCTTCACCTGGCACAAGCGAATATTGATGAAACAGAACTGATCAAAGAGGAGGTAAGAATTGATGAGTTGCTTTGGGAGGCAAAAGAATTTGTGATCAGAGAAAATCCTTCTGGCGATATCCGACTTGAATATGTTAATCTCCCGGATGATTCGAAGCCGCTGAATATCAAAGTAAACAAACAACTGCTCCTTTCAGCGATTACCAATATCATGGAAAATGCATGTAAATATTCTGGAAATAAACCCGTGAAGGTTATTTTGAAAATTAAATCTCATTCCCGGGGAATTTCTCCGCAGATAGAAAGTCATTCCATCCAGGCGGCACATCCACTGTCGGTTTATGGAGATTTGATTGACGGAAGCATTCAAATCGATATAATTGATCAGGGAATCGGCATTCAGGAAAGTGAGCGCGAAAATGTTTTTAAGTCTTTTTACCGTGCAGAAAAAACACATGCCTATGGTGGTTTCGGAATAGGACTTGCTCTCGCACAAAAAATAATATCACTGCATAATGGAACCATTAAAGTTTTGCCCGCAAATCCAGGTACCAGGTTTTGTATCGAACTTCCGCTCAAAGTCTAACAGCATTGTAATTTTCGTCTAATCATTTTCTAATAACTGTAAGGTACATTTGCCTCTGCCGCATTTTGACTTAACTCATTTGTATTCAAATTGAGTTTGAAAGCCGGTAGAACTATGCGAGTTGGCAAAAGAATGACTATAGGTAAATTCCGGGTGAACCTGTTTTGTAAATCAATAACAATTGCGTTATTGTTATTACGCTTGCCTTTTGCGCAGGCTCAGGATACCTTAAGACTTTCAATAGACAGTGTTGAACAACGCTTCCTGAAAAATAACCTGGCGTTGATCGCGCAGAAATATGAAATAGCATCAGCACGTGCTGCCATTATCCAGGCTCATCTTTTTGAAAATCCTACGTTTTATTACGAAAATTATATTCCCAATCCATTTAAGGGCCAGTATTATTCACCCAATACATTCACTGAAAATTATTTTCAGCTACAGCAGCTGTTTCATATAGCAGGTCAACGTAAAAAGCGTACCAACATCGAAAAGATAAATACTCAAATGAATGAGTATGAGTATTATGATATGATCCGCTCACTCCGTAATGAATTGCATAATTCGTTTTACGATGCGCATTACCTCCTTCAGGCACTTAATATGTATCAACGTCAGCTTGTGTCCGCAAAAAAAATTGCAGACGCAATGGACGAACAGTACAAAAAAGGAAATCTCTCGCTTAAAGAAGTAACACGGATCAAAGCGTTGGTGTTTTCACTTGAAAGCGGAAAACTTGATGTTACTAATCAATTACTTGAAAAAGAAAATTCACTGAAGATCCTTACCCGTTCTTCTGCGCAAACTTTTATAGTGCCGGTATCTGATGATAGTAAGGTGGAGTCTTTTTCATTAACCGGACTTTCTCTTCAGAAATTAATTAGTACTGCAGATACAGGAAGATTTGATCTGAAAGAGGCAAGCGCAGCAATCGACAAAGAACAGGCCAGTTACATTTTTCAAAAGTCATTGGCTATTCCGGATTTAACGCTCGGTCTTACGTACGATAGGTCCGGAAATTTTATTAATAATTATTCCGGTCTTGGTGTGCAGCTCCCATTGCCGCTCTGGAACCGCAACCAGGGAAATATCCTGGTCGAAAAAAACCTGGTGGAAGAACGCAAAGTGCAATTTGAGAGTATGAAAAATCAGGTGGATAATGAAGTTACATCTGCCTATGCAAAAGCTCTGGAAGCAGAAACGCTTTACAAAAATTTTGACAAATCATTTGCATCTGATTACGATAAATTGATTGGTGGAATTACGAAGGAATATGAAAAGCATAATGTGAGCTTACTTGAGTTTTTAGATTATTATGAAACATATACGCAAAGTATGTCGGATGTGATTCATTTAAGAAGTCTGCGCATCGAAGCCATCGAAGCTATAAATCTTGCCACCGGAACAATTGTTATCAAATAATGTTTGATATGAAAAAAATAAAATTTATCAGCGGTACTTTAATTATAAGTGCTGCGATCTTATTTCAGTCTTGTCATAGTTCGCATGCAACCGAAAACGACGATGATCAGAAACAGTTTTGTATGTCGGATTCATTACACAAATCAGTTTCATTTGATACGGTCCGTTTTGAATCTGTAATAAGTGAACTTACCCTGTCAGGAAAAATTACAGTTAATGAAGACAAGCAAGTCAGGGTGTATCCGCTGGCAAGTGGTCATGTTACGGAAGTAAAAGTTTCACTTGGAGATTTTGTTCACGAGGGTCAAGTGCTTGCCGTGATCCGCAGTTCTGATCTTGCAAATTATTTTAACGAATATAATTCTGCCAAATCGGATCTTGAAATCGCTAAAAAAAGTCTGGATGTAAATGAAGACATGTACAAAAGCGGATTGAGTTCGGAAACGGAACATATCACCGCTCAGAAAAATTACCAAAAAGCGCTTTCGGAATTCAATAAGATAAGTGAAGTGCTGAAAATCTATGGCAATACGCCGAAAGAAGACATGGTGAATGGTGGGTCGGGTTATGTTATAAAATCGCCTATCTCAGGATTTATCGTTGAGAAAAAAGTGAGTGAAGGATCGGAAGTCCGTCCGGATGACGGATCAAACCTGTTTACTGTTTCTGATCTGAAAGAAGTATGGGCAATGGCTAATTTATATGAAACGGATATTGCCAAAATGCAACCGGGTTATGATGCGGAAGTCACAACGTTAAGTTATGGCGACAAAGTTTTCAAAGGCAAAATTGATAACGTATCCAATGTGCTGAATCCGGATACGAAAGTGCTGAACCTGAAAATTAAATTGCAGAATCCCGATTATCTTCTGAAACCCGGAATGTTCGCACGGATTAAGGTGCGTCACCCTGATAACAAAAATATGCTTTCTGTTCCGTCAGCATCAGTCATATTCGACGACAATAAAAATTATGTTGTACGGTACCAGGATAAATGTAAAATCCAGATGCAGAATGTAAATGTGATAAAAACACTTAATGGAAGAAGTTATATTGAGGATGGAGATTTGAAAGAAAAAGATCTCATTATAACACGCGGCGGATTGTTCATTTTCACTGCCTTGAAAAAACTTTAATAATAGTCGAGTGTAATACGTTCACGTAGTATGATAAAGAATATTATTGCATTTTCTCTGAAGAACAGGATACTGATATTTGTCCTGACTGCTGTTCTTTTCATAGGCGGCATATACAGTTATGTCAAAACGCCAATTGTTGCATTTCCTGATTTCACAAATACGCAGATCAGTATTATTACACTTTGGCCCGGCAGAAGTGCACAGGAAGTTGAGCGTTTTGTTACAACTCCTATAGAAATTACAATGAACAGTGTGCAACGGAAAACCAATCTTCGTTCACAATCTATGTTTGGGTTATCAGTCGTGTCTATTGTCTTTGAGGATGATGTGGATGATATGTACGCGCGTCAGCAGATTACAGGATTGCTTAATGATATTGATCTTCCTGAAGGAGCGAATTCAGAATTAACTCCGCCAACCGGTCCTATTGACGAAATTTACCGGTACACAATTCATTCTGCTCATCACACACCAGCTGAACTGAGAACAATCCAGGATTGGGTGATCGATAGAAATCTTCGCACTGTTGCAGGTGTGGCGGACGTAGTGGCTTTTGGCGGACCGGTAAAAACATTTGAAGTGAGCGTTAATCCAAATCTGCTTGCAAAATATAATTTATCAGCATTGGATGTTTACCAGGCAGTGAATAAGAGTAACATCAACGTGGGTGGCGATGTGATTGAAAAAGCGTCGCAAGCTTTTGTTGTGCGTGGTATAGGACTATTAAACAACATTAAAGAAATTGAAAATGTAATTGTGCAGAATGTAAACGGAACACCAATACTTGTACGGAATGTTGCAGATGTAAAGGAATCTAATCAACCGCGGCTTGGCCAGGTTCAGCGTGGCGCAGATGACGATGTGGTGGAAGGTATTGTGCTGATGAGAAAGGGAATTGATCCCGGACCGGTATTAAAAGCATTGGGTGAAAAGGTAAAAGAGCTGAACGAAAAAATATTACCGACCGGCGTTGAGATGAAGACATTTTATAACCGTCAGAACCTCATTGATTTTTGCCTGCATACTATTATGCATAACGTATTGGAAGGTATGGTTCTGGTGATCATCATCGTTTTTGTTTTCATGCTTGATCTGCGCAGCACAATTATCTTGTCGCTCACGGTTCCCTTGTCTATTCTTTTTGCATTCATCATGTTGTACATAAAGGGAATGTATGCAAACCTAATTTCCATTGGAGCAATTGACTTTGGAATTCTGATCGATGGTACTGTGGTTATTGTGGAGGGTATGTTCGTGGCGCTTGTTCACAGGGCAGAAACACTGGGGATGGAGCGGTTTAATAAAGTAGGGAAATTAAGCCTGATCCATAAATCAACTGTCAGCATGGCGAAAGGGATTTTCTTCGCACAGCTTATTATGGTGACAGCACTCTTGCCAATTTTCACATTTGAAAAAGTGGAAGGAAAAATTTTCGCGCCGCTTGCATACATGTTGGGTTACGCATTACTGGGTTCATTAATTGTGACGTTCACTTTTGTTCCTGCTCTTTCAAGTATGATGTTCAGAAAAAATGTGGTGGAAAGACACAACCCTCTTGTTGAAGGAATGTTAAAGTACTACGAGAAAATTTTTGACTGGGTGATGCGTCACGAGAAAAAAACGCTGACGATTGCATTCGTAGCATTGATCGTTACATTTTACTGCACCAGGTTTATTGGAACGGAATTTATTCCACACCTGGATGAAGGAGCACTTTGGGTTGAAGGTGATGCGCCTATGAGTATTTCATTGGAAGAAGCGAACAGACTTGCTTCCAATATGAGAAAAGATCTGCTTTCGTTTCCTGAAGTAAAGGAAGTGGCTTCGCAGGTAGGAAGACCGGATGATGGAACGGATCCAAAAGGTTTTTTCAGCATTGAGTGTCTGGTTGATTTGTATCCGCATGATGACTGGAAATCCGGTTTATCAAAAGATGCACTTATTCAGAAAATGCAGGAAAGGCTGAATAGCAAATATGTCGGGACGGCCTGGGCATTCTCTCAGCCTATTCTCGATAATGTGAATGAAGCTGTAGCTGGTATCAATGTAAACCAGGCTGTTAAAGTGATAGGTGATAACCTCGATAGCATTTCCAAAATTTCACGGAAGGTATATGAAACATTGTCAACCGTTCGCGGGATGGAAGATGTGGCAATTGTGAAAAATTTGGGACAACCCGAATTGCGGATACTTCTAGATCAGGAAAAAATGGCGCTCTACGGTGTTACAACTGCAGATGCAAATGCCGTGATTGAAATGGCGATCGGAGGAAAGGCAGCGTCACAACTTTATGAAAATGAAAAAAAGTTTGATATAAAAGTCCGTTATCAGCCGCGGTTCAGAAAGTCAGAAAAGGAAATTGCAAACCTGATGGTGCCTACTTCTTCCGGAACTAATATTCCGCTTGGAGAAATTGCGGATATCAAACTAAGCAGCGGCCCGGCTTTCATTTATCACGACAATAACAAACGTTTTGCTGCGGTTTCTTTTGCAGTACGGGAAAGAGACTTAGGGGGAACTGTTGCTGATGCACAACAAAAGCTTGCTGCTATTCCATTGCCGAAAGGCTATTCAATAACATTCCTTGGAGAATATGAAAGTGAAGTCCGCGCAATGAAAAAATTAGCGATCGTAGTGCCGATCAGTTTAATGCTGATCTTCATCATTCTTCTTTTTGTATTCAGGAATATGCGGGATGTATTGCTGATCATTCTGAATGTGCCGTTTGCATTGGTTGGAGGAATTCTTTCGTTGCTTATTACGGGAACCAATTTTAATATTTCTGCCGGTATAGGATTTGTTGCGCTCTTTGGTGTATGTATTCAGAATGGGGTAATCAAAGTATCAATATTGAAAGAAATCCTTGCAGAAAAATTACCTATAGAAGTTGCAGTAAAAAAAGCTGCTTTAGGTCGGGTGCGTCCGGTTGTAATGACAGCATTGATTGCTATCTGTGGTTTACTTCCGGCTGCTATGTCAACAGGTATTGGTGCACAAACATCAAGGCCGCTTGCCATTGTAATTGTTGGAGGGTTGATCACATCTGTATTATTAGTGCTTTTGATTCTGCCGTTATTTTTCAAAATCGCATATTCCAGAAAATCACAACAAGGAAAATAATGGTAACCTGATTTAGGCATGATTAAAACCGAAAAAGCAACGAAGCAAAAAAGGAAGATTTCTCTGAAAGGAAAATCCGCAAAGGCTGTTGCTTTGAAAAGGCCTAAGAAGAAAGCGCTCGCAAAGGGTAAAGACAAAAAAATTGTACATCTTGAAAAGCGAATTTTAGAACTCGAAAGTTTTAAAAAGAATGTACAATCCAAAATCAGGATTCTGGCTGGATACAAAAATTCAAAACCAAAGAATGAAAAGGTAATAAAACTGGAAAACAGAATTATCCAGCTGGAAACAATCCGGAAAAGGATTGAAACCAAAGTGAAAATTCCACCGGATTACCATGGCTCAAGAATATATCCTTTTCCAGTAATGAAAGTCGGACATTCTTTTTCGCTTGAGTACAATAGGGGAATGCAAATTTCGCTTTACAGGACTTTAAAACATTTTCTCGCCCAAAAGCCCAATTGGAAATTTAAAATAAAATCATCCAAAAAGTTCAATTACATCAGGTGCTGGAGAATAAAATAATCCAATAAAAAAGCCCTGCGACATTTAAGTGCAGGGCTTTTTTATTATTAATACATTCTTGTTTTATTTTACACCACTCCGGGTATAAAGTAGACTAACCTTTGCAAGGGCAAAGTCAAGTCTACTTAACAACACTAAAATTCCCTCTCTTTACAGATGCTCCATCTTTATTTCGTATAGAATAAAAATAAGTGCCTGCGGGCATTTCGGAAGTCTGCAATTTAACAATGTTTGCTCCCGTAATATTTTCATTACGGATCAATTGACCAACTGCGTTTACAACAGTTAGTGTTTCTGCGTCAGCATTATTCTCAAATGAGAAATTAAGCTCACCGGTTGAAACTGGGTTCGGATAAACTTTTACATTCGCCTGTGGAGCAATTGTGTTTTTAATTCCAAGCGGAGTAGGAATCGAAGAATCAAAATAAGATGCGCCTGTTGAATTACCTGCTGAATCAGTGCCTACTGACATCAGCGGCGTTTTATACGTATTGTTATTCATCCAGATATAGGTATACTTTCCACCTGTTGTAGATCCGCTGTGGCTAAATAATGTGTAACCGGTTCCGTAATCAACATAAAGGCTGTCGAAGCTGTATGAATATTCTTTTATACGTACTGTATTTCCCTGGTTTCCGGCCGGAGTTTTAAGTGTTCCCCATGCATCGCCGTTATAGCTCTGATAAATACTTTGGATATCTTTTAAACTGAAACCGCTGATAGAACTTAACGTAATAACTCTTGCCCTGGATGTCCGCGTGCTGCTATACGTAAATGGCGCAGGTATATAAAGATCATCGGGAGAATAATCCGTTTTGTTATTTGTTCCTGCACCTTTTGTTCCATTGTATGTTCCATCAATATACAATCCATTCGTGCTTGAATAACCTATGGTGGCAGATGAATCTTTTGCGCTGTAAACAGCAAAGTCGCTTGACGGCCAGCCTGCAGCATAAGCAGCGGGAATAGATGACAAAGAAATAAAATCAGTAAAAGAGGTGTCGCTCACCTGGAAAAAACCTGTTGAGTAATCCCACGTCTGGCTTGCGCCTGCAGCAGTTACTGTATGAACACCTGTACGTCCGTCGTGAAGTTCAGCCCAATGTGAACCTGCAACCGGAAGATCGCTGACTGTAACGGTTGGCTGCGCCAATGCCGCTACGGGTAAAATAAGTGATAGGAGTGCTTGAGTAATTTTTTGCATGGTTTGTTTTTTTGATTTCGGCCTTAAAGTTATACTTTCTATATAAAATCGAAAATTTCATCGCCTTAAATTGGGTCTCAGCTATTTAGAACATGATTTTTTTGATGAAAAATGATTATTATTGTAGATAATGTCCCCCCAGAATTATAAGTTCAGAATCATTTTAAAACAGCAAGCGATGAAAAAACAATTACGAAATTCAGTTTTTACAGCAATACTCTTCGCCCTGGGCGGATTGAGTTATTCGGTGCAGGCCCAACATATTGCGGGCGGAAGAACAAATTCTCTTTTTATATGTGCGGACGGAAGCGCCAGGTCCTGTGGATATAATGTAAACGGAGAGCTGGGCGATGGAACAAAAACCGAACGCAATACAACAGTCCAGGTTACAGGACTTTCCAATGTAACCGCAGTTGCAGCCGGAGATTACTTTTCTCTTTTTCTTAAAAGCGACAGCACCGTATGGGCTTGCGGAATAAATACGTATGGTCAGTTAGGGAATGGTACAACCAAGGACACAACAACAGCGACAAAAATTTCTTCTCTGTCCGGAATTATCGCGATCTCAGCAGGTACATCGCATTGTCTTTTTTTAAAGAGCGATGGAACGGTTTGGTCTTGCGGATATAATTTTTACGGTCAGCTGGGCGATGCCAGTACAAATGATGCCCACACACCTATCCAGGTAAGTGGCGTTTCTGGGATAACAGCTATTTCAGCCGGTGATGCACATTCTATGTTTCTGAAAAATGATGGAACGGTATGGGTTTGCGGTTCTAATGGTTCAGGTCGTTTTGGAGATGGAACAACAACTGCAAATCACACGCCTTTTCAGTTAACAACAGTTTCCGGGATCAAAGCGATCTCAGCGGGATTGGATCATTCTCTTTTTCTGAAAAATGATGGAACCGTTTGGGGAGCGGGTTCAAACAGTGACGGACAACTCGGCGATAAATCATTTAACGACAGACATACTCCTGTTCAAATGGGAAATCTTAACGGAGTTGTAGTTACAGCTATTGCTGCAGGAAATTATTTTTCTCTGATTCTGAAAAACGACAGTACAGTGTGGGCAACAGGAGATAATAACTCCTATGAACTGGGAGATAACGGAGCAGAAAGTTCCCGTGATTCCGTTAAAGCAATTGCCTCAGCAACAGGAGTAGTAGCCATTGCAGCCGGAAACGAACATAATTTATTTATGAAAAAAGATGGAACGGTTTGGTCTTGCGGCTTTAATGGTTCAGGTGAATGCGGAGATGGAACTTCAGGCAATTACAAAAAGGTCATCGTAAAAGTTTCAGGCTTGTGCAGTGTTACAACTGGCATCCAGGAAGCAGAAGTTGAAAATGATGTTGTGCTTTATCCGAATCCATCTAATGGAAAATTTTTCGTGAAATCTGCACAACAAATTTCTTCTATTGAAATATTGAACATACTTGGAGCACAGGTTTATGCGGCAAAGGTAGGAGCCGACAAAACAGAAATTGACCTGAGTGCTCAACCTAAAGGAATTTATATCTACCGTTTATTAAGCAATGATAAAAACCTGGGAACAGGTAAGATTATTATTGAATAGTAAACACGGTTACTATATGCAAAGCCGCTGATTTTTCAGCGGCTTTGTTGCTTTGTTAAAGATGATACTTGTTGATTTGTTTTAATCAACCTGAATACATTTCTTAGTTGAAGAGATACTATCCATCATAGTTCCCAAGAAGAAAAATCCCTTTATCGGAAATGTTGACATTGGTAAATATGTTTACCATCTGAGATAATAGGAGCCCAGATTACATTGTTTTCCGTAACTTTAACCCTTATTTTGCGGTTCTCATCGATGATAACTGCTAATTTGTAACCTTGATCAGGTTAATTTCGTTTTAAAGTCCACTGTTAGTTAGTATGGCCAAACAAGTCAGGAGTAAAGCGATTGTTTTTTATTTGCTGGGATTATTGATCTCCCTGGAATCCCTTGCATTAAATAAACTTTCTGTTCATCATCCTGGTCTCCTTTGCACGTTTACAATTACTGGCAGTTCAACACCTGTTTCCTGCATTGGAAATACAAATGGAACAGCTACAGCGAGTGTTTCCGGCGGTAGCGGGAATTATAGCTATGCGTGGAGTGCAGGCTCGCAAACTACTGCTACTGCAACTAACCTGGGTGTGGGAACTTATACGGTAACCGTTACTGATAATTCTGCTGGCTGCTCCGACACGCAAACGGTGACTGTCGGATTATCCCAATCACTTATTAAAAGTACAAGTGCAAAAAATGCTTCCTGTTCAGG
>Ga0206957_1052_pt1 | contig 32453 bp, 28 predicted proteins | sample Alteio_BWOrgHeat_32_FD_152975 | JGI IMG/M metagenome (GOLD analysis project Ga0206957, IMG submission 152975) | Enriched cells from forest soil in Barre Woods Harvard Forest LTER site, Petersham, Massachusetts, United States -... | ecosystem: Environmental > Terrestrial > Soil > Temperate forest >...
CGTTTGCAGGATCTTTTTTATTTTTTTTGAAAATCTCTTTATATATTTTTTCAGCGAGTTCAAATTGCCCGGTGATACGATAGCAATCAGCAAGTTTACTCAACGCGTCCGGCTTTGAGGATTTATCTCCCGATTTAGATTCTTCCAGGTAAAAAGGAATGGCCTCGGCAAATAAATTTCTATCAAAAAGCTTATTCCCTTTCAGAAGATTTTGCTGCGCGGATATGCTTTCGGGCAAAACCAATTGCATCAATAAAAAAATAAATATGTATAAATAGTTCCGCATCTGTTCTAGAAATAATATCGTGGATGAATTTCCTTTTCCGCCGGCGGTGGCAATAATTTAATACCGTAACTCAGCAATATCTCATGAGAGCCTCCGGAATAATTGGAGATTGGCGTTAATGCATAATCATACGCATAGGCAATTCTGAGATTTTCAGTAATGTTGTATTTGAAAACCCCCACAATCCCATCTCCTGTGCGATAACTGGCGCCTAAGGCAAAGCGTTCCATGTAATTCAGGAAACAATTGAAATCACACTGAATCGGCGCACCGGCAACGGATTTAACAAGAACACTCGGCTCAAGCGCAAAATGTTCATTCAGATCCAATACATATCCCATATAATAAAACTGATGATTATACATACTCGCCTGACTGCTTGAAACATATTTCAATTTTTCCTGGGTAAGGTGATAGTCTGAAAATCCTATGTAAAAATTCTTTTTGTGATAGAGCGTTCCAAAATTAAAATCGGGAACAAGCACCGAACCTGATCCATTCAGGATTGCGTTGTCTGCCGGATCATGGGCTACCAGCTTTGTAAAATCAATTGACTGATTGATCATTCCTCCTTCAAGTCCGAATGACAACTTTCCTCCTGCCAGACCCATATGATATGAAACAGTGAGATGCGCGGAAGTGGTTTTAACAACGGCAACCTGATCATGAATAACTTTAACGCCAAGTCCAATGTGCTTTTTCTGTATAGGTGCATGAAAATTGAAAGTCTGAGTAACGGGCGCTCCATCCAAACCAACCATTTGCGCCCGGTACTTCAAACTACCCACTGCCCAATTTGAACTACCAACATAAGCAGGATTTATAAGCATTTTATCCTGTGTATACAAGCTATACATAGGATCCTGTTGTGCCATGGCTTTTATAATTACCAGGCTCAGCAATAGAAAAAATAATTTATGTTTTAGTGATCTGAACATTCGTTTTATTTTTTTAACGGTTAATTACCACATAACCTGTTTTAGGTTTATTTCCATTACCGAGATCAAGGATAAAATAATAAACACCATCCGGTAATTTTTCCCCTGACATAGATTCTCCGTTCCATGAATTAGTATAAGGACCAGCTGAATAAACAACATTTCCCCAGCGGTTATAAATGGATACTTTATTCTTAATGAAATAATCAATATCGTCCAGCACCCAGTAATCATTGGGACCATCACCATTAGGTGTAATGATTGTGGGAATTTCATTCGGAAGATCTTTCAAGCATCTGTCGACATAGATTGTTACGTTGTCTGTTGATGAACAATAAATATTTGTCACTTTTACCGTATACGTTGAAGATGTTACGGGTTTTACATATGGGTTGGCGACATTTACATCTGAGATATATCCAACAGCAGACCAGAAATACTTCAAACCGCCTGCTGCATTAAGCCGAATACTGTCACCCCGGCATATCTGAGAACCAACACCAGCACTTGCAATTGGCTTTGGTAATGAATCCACCAAAATCATTAACGAATCTTTCGATACACAACCATTGTATTTTGCTGTCACATAATATTCGGTTGCGTTGACAGGGGAAACTGTAATGGATGTTGAATTGCTTCCTGTGCTCCATGTAAATACTGATGTTGCAAATGCTGCTGAAACGCTTACACTCAGATCTGTTGAAGATCCTTTACAAATTCCCGAATCAACTGCTGTTATAACAGGATCAGGTAATTGTTTAATTGAAGGACTTAACGCAACCGAGGCATTGCTTTTGCAGCCATAAGCTGAAACACCAACCACCATTATAGAATCTCCGTTTGAAAGTGAATCAGTAATAAAAATATTTGCCGTTGAGCTCTGAACCTGTTTTAATTTATTGTAGAATGTATAGCTGGTTAAGCCAGAAGGTGAAGCAGTATATGTAACTGAACTGTTTTTACAAACAGGATTGCCTGAATCTGATCCGCTCAGTGATACAATAGGAAGAGGAACTACCTGTGTTGCAATTTTATTGCTTGCCAAACTATTACAGCCTTTATCAGAAACAATAACACTGATATTATTCGAATTTCCTGAAACCAGGCTGGCAATACTTAATTTGTTTGAAGAAGAATTCTGAATGAGAGATGTTCCGTTATAAAAAGTATAGTCAGCATAAATTGAAGGATTAGCTGTAAACGTAAGTGTATCTGCAAAGCAAATAGAATCATGGGCAGCAGAGCTAGCAAGTGTCACAACAGGTAAAGGAACAATGACAATACTTTTTGTGTTGCTTGTTGCAGAGCATCCGGAATTGATTGCCAGCACCTTTAACGTGTCGCCTCCAGACAAATTACTTAATGCTACAGATGGATCTGCAGAGTCCTGCAATAAAGTAAGACCGTTGTAAAAAAGATAACGATCATAACCTGCAGGCGATGCCGTCAACACAATTGAAGAGCCCTGACAGAGGGAATCGTTTGCTGCAGATGTTGTTAATGAAACAACAGGTGAAGGAATCATTTTTATGTTGAATTGTTTTATCGTCGGACTACAGGAAGGTTGCAGCAAGTCATTAACAGAAACATTTATGCTTGTATCAGCCAGCACTTTTACTTTATAGGATAATGCCGTTCCTACTACGCCGTTGTTCCATGTTACAGATGGACTTCCTGTACTTAATGCAGAAATTGTAAGTGTTACAGAATCACCTTTACATGCAGACAAATTAACTGAAGGATTTGTTGAATAGGTAACTGCTGTACATGGAACCGCAGTGCAGCTATGAATCGCAGATGGCAAACTATTTCCACAAGGTGCTGCTCCCAAAGCAATAACCTGAATTGTTTTTGTATCTCCCGGACTTAGACCATTTACCAGATGTTTCAATCCTTTCAATCCTGATGAAGGAGTGATGTATATAGTTCCGTCGACACTAACCTGGTAGCCAGTTGCTCCGGGAATGCTGTCCCACACAAATTCAATACTATTATTTGTGGTCGTTCCGCAATTCGCCTGTGGAGCGGGAAGTGGATTCACAACCGTTGTTATAACACTGTTACTGGCGCTGCCTGCACATGTTTGATTAGTTCCAATAACCTTTATGGAATGTCCATTTATCCAATTAGATGTGGAATAGGAATTACTATTTGAGTTTTGAGCCGAAAGAAAACCATCGTAGAAGGCATAATTTGTCAGACCGGCTGGTGTTGCAACAAATGTCACTACCCCTCCATTACATATTGTATCATTCGAAGGTGTAGCAGTTAACATAATAACTGGTCTGTCAATAACATCGATCTTAAAATATTTCGTCGAACTCAAACATCCGGGTTGATTTAAATTCTGAACAGAAGCAATAATGAGCGTATCTTTTAAGGGCACAAAAGAATACGTTGTATCCGTGGATGCTGCATTCCCTTCCCATTTAACGTTGTATGGAGAAACATTTATATTGCTGACGTGTAAAAATGCAGTATCGCCTTTACAAATTGTTGAATTAAAATTTCCGGCAAACGAAATGGCTGAACAATTTTCAGCGTAACAAGCTGCAGGCACTGAAATCATTGTATTACCACAAATGCCGGAGCTAAGTCCTCTTAATATTAACGTAACAACATCGCCGGGATTCAGACTGGTTACAATATGTGAAGTACCTCCTGCTCCACTACTTGGCGTTATAAAGTTTCCACCATTCACACTTACTTCGTATCCGGAAATTCCATTAATTGAATTCCAGTCAAACTCAACGCTGTTACTTGTTGATTTTCCACAAGTCACCTGGGGAACAATAACAGGCGCCGAAACAACTGTGATAATCGGAACTGAATTATTGGCAGTATCAGAACATGTCCCATTATAACCAACTACCGTGATTGAATTGGGCGTTGTTAAATTGGATACTGAATAAATATTTGACGGACTGCTTTGCAGTAATTGTGACCCGTTATAAAAATCGAAATGACTGAGGTTAGCGGGGCTCGCAGCAAACGTAATCTGACTTCCACTGCAAATGCTATCCTTTGGAGAAGCGCTGCTGATCAGCGTTACATTGGGTTTTGAATTTACATGAACAGTAATTTTTCCAACTGTTGGAACACAGCCAAGTTGTGTTGAATCTATAATACTGAATGTATAAACACTGTCGTGAATTGCAGTAATGTGTTGTTGAGTAGCTTTTCCATAAGGCCCTGCTCCCCATGCTATACTAAATTTTGAAGTACTAATGCCTGTAACATCAAACGTAAGTTGCGTTCCTGAACACACCGTATATGCCGGAACGCAAGAAAATGTAACGGGTAAACAGGGGATCGCATAACAGCTTAGCAACTGAGAATAAACAGTATCATTGCATGGCGCACCTCCAATGGCACGGACAATAATTTTTGCTGTATCTCCGGGATTCAATCCGGTCACAGTATGTAATAATCCTGTAGAGCCACTGCTGGGGGAAATATAAGTCCCACCATTCACACTTACCTGGTATGCAACTGCAGCAATCACATTCTGCCATGTAAATTGCACTGAACTTGTTGTTGTGGCTCCGCAATTCACAACAGGTGCTTCCAAATGCTGATTTATAGTAATGATTTCAATATTGCTTGCAATACTATTGCATGTGCCATTTGAAGCAATAACAGATATGCTTTTATCGGAGCCAATATTATTATAGATATATGTATTTGATGAATTATTCTGCAACACACTTCCGCCGTCATAAAATGTATATAGCGGAAGTCCGGATGAAACCGCTGTAAACATTACAGATTGTCCTGCACAAATTATCAATTTACTTGCTGTTAATGTAACCGCCGGTATTGGCCTTACATGAATAGTAATTGCATTACTTGTGTTTATACAACTATTGTAATCAACCGCCGTTACATTTACCTGGTCCAGATCTTTGAGCGTTGTTGAAGTGTAAACATTACTTAAGGAATTTTGAACTAATGCTCCATTCAGAAAAAATTTGTAATTCAGGTAATTACCCGGTGTTGCGGTAAATACTACTGCATCTCCGGCACATACCGTATCTTTTCCCGAAAGTGTAAGTGTAACAAGTGAAGCAGGAAAAACAGTTGTGCTGGCCGTATAGGTTGAAGTACAGCCGCTATCTGTTACAGCAAGTGACACATTTTTTATTCCGGCCACAGTCCAGTTAACGGTATGTGGACCGATGCCTGTTCCCGGACTTGCTGTGCCTCCGTTAAAATTCCAGGTATACGTTGCTGAAGGGCCATTTGATTTTGCAACAATAACATTTGCACTTGAATTCAGACAAATCGGCGAAGTCAACGTGAAATTTGAGACAGGTGTCTGACGGACAATAACAGCTTTTTTAGTGCTGTTAAAACAACCCAAAAAATTTGTTGCCTTAAGTGATATAAAATAAGTACCCGCATTTATAAATACATGGGCTGGAGTATTTTTTCCATTGTAAATTGCACTTCCATCACCATAGTTCCAATTCCAGGATGAAAAAGTTGTTGTCGTCGTATCGGTAATATTTGTTATTGTCACAGCCTGTGGGGAACAGCCAAGCAAAGGCGATAAAGTAAAATCAGGATTTGGTGCTGCAATTACGTTTATATAATTCGCTTTTGTTTTGGAGTTAACGCAGCCATTATTATTTGTAACTGAAAGTTGAACACTGTACGTTCCACCTGTTGAATAAATGTGACACGGAGAAACAATTGTTGACGAGTTTGCATCTCCAAAATTCCACGCATAAGCAAATCCAGTTCCGGTAGTCGACAAATTTGTCAGGCATGCCGAATCAGAAAGCGCACAAATGGTGGTCTTACTGGTTGTAAAATCAACAAACGGCTTTTTATATACTGTAACAGTATCTCTTGCTGAACTCGATCCGCCACTTATACATTGTGTAGTAAGTGTTACAATATAAGTTGTATCACCATTAACCCCGGCGTTATAAGTATGTGTTGGATTCTGCACACCTGAAAAAGGAGAGCCGTCACCGAAATCCCATGTGCGTGACTGAACAGCTCCCGTGCTTTGATCTGTAAACTGAATAGTTAATGTCTCGCAACCCTTCTTGGTATTCGTGGAAATCTCAGCTGTACATTGTGCATTGATTTTAGTTGCGGTGAACAGTCCAATCAATGACACAAAAAATAATTTGGAGATATAGGTGTTCAATTGTTTCAGCCTAAATCTGGACGCAAAAGCTTTTATGCTTTTTATTGTTATTATGATTGCGAGGACGATTAGCATTTTTAGTTTGGCGATTTTTCCCGTTAAACTTATGGTACAAATTAAGATCATTTGAGAGGCGGAATAAATAGTAATAATTGTCATTCTTATGCGAGTATTGCGCAAGTGATATGTAGTAGTTTATACTACATTGGCTTTCATTATTCCTGCAAAGCCCATGAATCCTACAACACGGCCATATAAAATGTGAATCTGTAAGGCAAAATTTTATTACATTAACACATTAAAACCGATTTATTCAAAAAGATTAACTTTGTTTCTACTAAATATTTCAGGTTAAAAATGAAATTTCATTATGAAATAATTGATAAGGAAAACTATCTGCTTGTTGTGATGGGTGGTGAATATTCTCTTGAAGATATGTTCTCCATGATGAAAGCTGTTGCGAATGAATGCAGTCAAAAAAATTACACCAAGGTCTTCGCTGATATGCGTTTGGTTGTTGTAACAGACATCCCGGTTATTGAACGTTTTAGTATGGGCAAAGGTGTTGCCGACGTATTTGGCACCCGAGTTAAAGTTGCTGCTATAATGGAGGCGAGAATTATTCACCGGCAGCGGATTGGAGAAATGGCTGCAACAAACCGTTTTGCAAATTATCGTAACTTTTCTGAAGAAGAAGAAAAAGAAGCGATGGATTGGCTATTCAGCTAAACATCAAACCAACTTATTCTCTATAGCGTATCTCGTTAATCCTACGTTGGTTTTTATATTCAGCTTATTCAGAATTGCGCTACGGTATTTGCTTATGGTGGTTAAGCTAAGCGAAAAAGCAGCAGCGATCTGAGAAAGAGATTTTCCGGTCGCAATTAAACGAAGTACTTCCAGTTCTCTGTCAGAAAACTTTTCATGCGCACCTCCCTGACACGATTCAGAAGATAAATTTTCAGCAAGCTTTTCTGCAACGATACTACTGATGTATTTTTTTCCGCTTAAAACAATCCGGATTGCACTTGCGATTACCTCTGCACCACTATCCTTGCCCACGTAACCCGCTGCACCTGCTTTTAAAGCCCTGATTGCATATTGCTCTTCAGGATACATGCTTAACACAAGTATTGGCAATTGCGGAAATTCCTTTTTTATTTGTTTCAACACATCCAGACCATCCCTGCCCGGCATTAACAGATCGCTCACAATGATATTCCACTTCCTCTCTCTTGCTTTCCTGATCAGGTCTTCCCCATCTGCAACCTCGCAAATAAACGCATCCGGGAATTCATCAAGAAGAATTTTCTTCAAGCCCATCCTGATAATCCCGTGATCATCCGCAACTAAAATCTGAATCTTTTCCATTGTAATACTCCCTCTCATTTTCACAACTCACATTATTTAACCGTTACCTTGGACAATAAATCTGCAGGGACTGCAAATCTCTTTTTGCTAAAAGCATTGAACACCTTTTTTAATACGTCAAAATATAACGTTATAAAAAAACACAGCGACATAAGCCAAATAATGATCACATTGAATGCAAATGTGTTAAGCCTGCTGGTAAAAAAATATTTTAAAGGAGCCATAAAATGCGTCCTTACTGAAAACAATGATTTATCAGGTTCAACATAAACAGAATAAAGTTGTTGGCACAAACGACCTTCATTTACAGATATCTTGTTTTTAGTCAGCTTATTTTTAACAATATCTGTTACACTTTCATTGGAGTACTCGTTTTTTATTTTTTTGAATAGTAAAATATCTTCGTTTGTCTTTTGAAAAGAAGCGATATAACCATTTCTTTCCTCATCTGCCTTATTGAACAACATCGTATAGTAATTTCCCAGTTTGTCTATATAGCTGACAATACTGTCACCAAGCGGTTTACTAAAAACAACCTGTTCCTTTTTGCCAATGTAACCCAGATTAATTTTTGTCAGATCTGCTTCCCGGTGCAATTCAGCCATAAGTATGGAAAACTTATTTTTATAATTATCGTTATGATCATCAAAATCATGTGAACATTCATTTTCCAGCTTGAGAAGTGCGGGAAGGAAATAAACCTGTTTAAAATTCAATAAAGCAACTTTCTGTTCCTGTTCATAAAAAGCTTTGTCAAATTTGTTATTCATAAACTGATTCACCATTAATCCCTCGTATGCCCATCGTGAAATCATAAGATCAGAAACTACCGGAGGTTTAATGCCAGAGCCACCGATCCATATGTTCAATTTTTCAAAACTGAACATAGCACCGCCCAGGATCATCTGGGGAATAAGCAAAATAGGAATGATTATATAAATAGTAACTGCAGAATTGAATGTAGACGAAATATTTAACCCTATCAGATTGGCACAACAGGAAACAGAAAACAACATCAGCCAATAGGAAAGAAACATTCCTTTCAATCCAATCACACTGTTTCCTACAAGTACAAATAGCAAAGCCTGAATAGCAGACAAACTGAACAGAATAACAAGTTTTGATGACAGGTAGCTGAAACGACTTAGATTCAGCAAACGTTCTCTTTTCAAAATACGCTGATCCTTATAAATTTCCTCTGCGCTTACCGTCAAGCCAATGAAGAGAATAACGATTATACTCATAAATATATAAGCCGGCACATTCTCATTCAATCTGAATATGTATTCATCACTTTCCGGATTTTCATAATACCTGACTATAAAAGATAAAATAAACGCAAGTAAGGGAGCCTCGAGAAAATTAATTAACAGATACTGCTTGTTGCTGAGCTTAGAGAATAAATCTCTCGCAATAAAAACACTCATCTGTTTTATCCTGCCTGGAATATTGAAAATTTTACCTGGCAGTGTTTTTATTTCCGGAACAACAGGCAATTCTATTTTTTCATTAAACAATTTATTCCATTGTTCAGGTTGAACTTTTCTTTTAGAGGTGTATGTTCCGTACTCATCTACTTCCTTCGATTCAATTATGTTGAATAATAATTCAGGATTCACACTCCCACAAATGTGACACTCCCCAACATCACTGTTTGCCTGCTTTGCAGCACGTTTAAAATACATGACGGCTTCGATCGGATTTCCGTAGTAAATCGGATAACCACCTGTATCCAGCAAAACAAGCTTATCAAACATTTTATAGATATCTGATGAGGGCTGATGGATTACGACAAAAATTAATTTCCCTTTTAATGTCAGTTCCTTCAGAAGGTCCATTACATTTTCTGAATCTCTGGAGGAAAGCCCTGATGTTGGTTCGTCAACAAACAAAACAAGAGGTTCACGAATCAATTCAAGAGCAATATTCAAACGCTTACGTTGACCCCCACTTATTTTTTTATTTAAAGCATTACCGACAATAATATCCTTTCTTTCCAATAAACCCAATGCCTCCAGCTGCTTCAGCACCTTTGCTTCCAGTTCAGCTTCAGGAAGATTTTTGAAACACAATTTTGCATTGTAATACAAATTCTGATACACGGTAAGATCTTCCATAAGCAAATCGTCCTGGGAAATATATCCGATCACCCCTTTTGTATCTGCAGCCTGCTTGTGAATATCCTTTCCATTTACAGAAACGTTTCCGGTTGAAGGCTTTTCTATGCCTGAAAGAATATTTAATAATGTTGTTTTACCAGCACCACTGGCCCCCATGATACCAATAAGTTCACCGGCTTGTGCATTTATATTCACCTCGCGGAGAGCGAGACTGTTATTTGGAAACTTATACCCTATATTCTTTGCAACAAAGGATAAGCGGTTTATATTTTCTTCTTTAATAAATTTTGAAACAATATCACTGTAATACAATGTCCCTCTTGGCAAGCGGATCGTACTACCGGGAGGAAGCAGATAGACATGTTTACTGTTAACCGGCAATCCATTCAGATATATATCGGAACTGCCATTGTATTTCAGGAACAGGAGATTAACACTCGTAATTTTTATAATTTGCGCAAAGCCATTTAATCCTTCCGAATAAATATGGTTCACATCATTTTGTATTGTAAATTTTGATTTGTTATCACTGATTACCAATGATTCAGCGAGTTCATGCGTGAACGTTGCATCGTTAATAACAAAATGTTCAATCGCTTTACTCTCGGCAGGAACTATATTGAAGACTTCTGAAATCGTATTCACGATCTGGATCCGCAGCGGAGTTAATAAATTATCCATGCGGATAAATTCCCACAAACGTATAAACACTACTACTTTTTGTTTCTGCGCTAACGTTTTATTAATCTTTTTGCAAATGGCCAGTGTTCTTACCGAGTCCCGTACAGAAGTTCTTTTCTCTGCACTATCCGATCCTCCTTCATTTACAAACTGATCGTACAATAAAAGGTATTCAACAACTTTATCCTGGCTCACCTGAAGGATCAGAAATTTTTCAACGAAATTCCGTTGACTTATCCCTGCACCATTATCCTGCTTTGCAATAATTGCAAAGAGTTGCATCAGGGCTTTTAAAATTTCTTCACTCATGGCGGGGTTATATTAGTTGTGCAAATTCAATGGTGTAAATACAAAATCAACATTAACGAGTTCTGCAAAAATCTTTCCTTCTTCAAATGCATCATCATTCTCGCAATCCGAATCATATAACCAGATGATACGCACAATGCCGCCGTTCTTCTTTATCTCTTCCAGCATGTGAAAAAGTGTGATCAGGTATTTGGAGGTGGTTTTATTGAAATAACTCAGCCTCACGCGCACATTCACTTTCTTTGGTGATGACTGAATATATTCATTCAACCATTTAATGATCGGATGGTAAAAACCGGCCGGATCAGGAGGAATGGATCTCCCCTGTATCATCAATAATGAAGTCTCCGGATCAAACGAAACTTCGGGTGTTGATTCCGTAGAGCTATGTTGCGGAAATGCAGATGTAATTACAGCCATGTTTTAAATTTTTTAAATAATTTGCTGTATGACTTACATTGGAACTAATTCAAACGAGATGCTTACCAGGTCCGCATACTCTTCACCGGCTTCCTGCATATCTGTATCTTTCGGATCATAATGCCATTTGATATTAATGTTTCCGCCTTTTTCAGTGACACTCTCCAGCTTCATTAGTATGTCAAGTAATAATTTGGATGATGCTGTGTTGAAGTACTCCAGCTTAAAAGCAAGCTCCATCTGATCAAGCGGACTTTCCAGGTACTTATCCAACCAATCAAGAACAGGCTGATAAAATACAGATACATCTTCGGGAAGTGAACGACCTGAAATCTCGAATTGATTACTGGCTTTATCCAGAATTATTTTGGGAGTATCTTCAGTCCCAGCTAAGATTAATGCTTCCATGTTTTTGTAGTTTAGTATTTATATTATTCTTTATTTGAAATTTTTGCCAATAGCGTGAAGAAAGACAATTCATTATTTATAGTGTCAAACCTGTATTCCAGCTTGTTTCCTGATTTTCTTGCCATATCAATGAAACCAAGTCCTGCACCACCTACTTCAGAAATAGTTGACTTCAATCTCACTTCCTTGTAAAGAGCTTTTAGTCCATCTGCATCCAGACTATTGATCTGGTCAATCCTCGACTGAACAGCGTCAATTTTATCATTGTGAATGACGTTACCTGATATCACCGAATAATGAAGGTCAGTTGCGCCAATCGTAAAAATGGAAGAAGTGCCTTCGGTTTCCTCACCTGAATATTGATGTTTACAAATATTCTGAAGGCTTTCAACCATAACATTGAAAACTTTCTTCTTAACACCTTCGCCAACCCCTTCAGCATCAAAATTGCGTTCGGTCATTGACAAAACTGTTTTGGTAATCTCCTGCGAAAAATCTCCGACGTAACTCATAATCAGGTTACTTTTTATCATCGTGTCGTTTATTTCATTAATGAACGACAATGGAAAATTGGCTATAGTCATGCTGTTATTTTTATACTTGTTTAATTGATGTTTTCAGAGAAAAGAAAGAAATCTGCTCGTCAATTTTCTCAAAATTATATTCCAGTTTACTTCCGGATTTCTTAGCAATGTCTATCAGTCCAAGTCCTGCTCCACCCGATTCAGAAAGATCTCCTCCGGAAATAATTGCGCCGAATACCACTTTCAGCTCCTCTCTCGACATGGAGTTAATCGCAGTCAGTTTATTCTGCAATCCGCTGATCTTATCATTTGAAATTGTATTACCACTGTAAATAATAAATTCTTCCTTTTGTTTCCCAATCATGAAAATGGCATTCGAATTTGTATTATCTGCCTTTTCAATATGTTTGCAGATATTCTGAAGGCATTCCACCATAATATTGAAGACCTTCTTCTTTGTTGAAGTTTCTGTTTTTTCAATTTCAAGTCGCTTTTCAGTTACCGAAAGAATCGATTTTGTAATCGACTGAGTAAATCGTCCGCGGTACGAAAACATAAAATTGTGGGTGTGCATCATATCCCTTATTTTAGGAATAAACTGAAGTGTCTCGGAGTTTGTTTTATTTTCCATAGTATATTGCTTTGTATTCATTTAAAATCTGATTCCTATAAGTAAAACGTCATCTACCTGTTTGTATTTCCCTTTCCAGTTCTCGAATTCAGTTTCAAAAATTTCCTTCATGAAGGGCATATTCCGGTCGTAGTTTTTTACGATCAATTCCTTAATCTGACCAACCATCAATTTCTTTCCTTCTGGTCCTCCAATCTGATCTGGTAATCCGTCTGAAAAAATATAAATCGTATCGCCTTTTTGAACTTCCACTTTATGATTGGTAAATACATCCCTGTTTTTATACTGCACACCACCAATAGGACATTTATCGCCTTTGTATTCTGTAATCACATCTCCCCGCACGTGATACATGGGCCTGTGCGCTCCTGAATACTCAATGTAATTCTTGTTCTTATGAATTTTACACATGGCGATATCCATACCATCACGTGTATCTCTGTTTTCTTCCTGTTTCAACGTTTGCTTAACACCTTCGTGAAGTTTATCAAGCAGTACGGATGGTGTCAAACTATGATTGTCATTCATACATTCATTCAGCACAAAATGTCCTATCAGTGACATCAACGCACCAGGAACACCATGTCCCGTGCAATCTACAACACCCAAATACAGTTCTTCTTCTGTCTGATGAAACCACGGAAAATCACCGCTTACAATATCGCGTGGTTTGTAAAACATAAATGAATCAGGAAGCAACCCGGTTACAGTAGCTTCATTCGGTAAAATTGATTGTTGAATACGCTGTGCGTAATTTATACTTTCTGTTATTTTCTTATTAGTCGATTGAATTTCCTGCTGAATTAATTTAGCCTGTGTAATATCATGCGCAACAATCAGAACCGTTTCAACAGCGTCATTACCATTTGTTTCAGGCATAGCGTTCACATGGAGAATAACTTTTGCTTCTCCGGAATAAGTCAATTCCATACTTGTCTTCATACCGGTTGTCATGACCTCCTCAATCATTTTGTCAAGTGAATTCACAAATGCTCCATCCAGTTCCACTTCATTCAATTGCTTTTGAAGAAAATAAGATGCGGGTTTTGATGTAAAGCGCTCAATAGATGGATTGATATAAAAAAACGTTCTTTCTTTACTTACCCGCATGATCAGATCCGGACTGTTCTCCGAAAGCGCCTGCATTTGTCCGCTCTTTTTTTCTTCTTTATCAGCCTTGCGCTTCATGGTGATGTCGCGTGTATTCACCACTATACCCTGGATTGCAGGATCCGAAAGCAAATTTTTTCCTGTCGCCTCCATCCAGATACGTTCACCATTTTTTTGGTAATGACTGAATTGCGTTTGAATAACCTGGTTAGGATTCTCCAACAAGTCCTGGAACATTTTGTTGAATGTCTCCAGGCCTTTGGGATGGATGTACTTTGTACCGTTTATTCCAAGCAAATCTTTCTGATCATATCCTAAAATACGTTCTACAGAAGGGCTTACATATCTTGTTGTCAGATCCTGCTCATAAATTGTAATAACCTCCGACGCATTTTCCAATAAGATCTGCATACGTTTCTGACTTTTATTGACCTCATCGAGTAGCTTTGCAGTTTTATCATTAACCTGCAGATTAAAAATTGTCTGGCCAAGAATTTCACTGATCTGCTTAATGAAATTGATCTGAAGCGGACTTAATTTACTGAGCGAAGACAGCTCAATTGCTCCATAGATAATGTCATTGCTGATCAGAGGAAGTACAAGTAACGATTTCGGCTTTTGCTCGCCCAGGATACCGGAAGTTATTTTAGAATAATTATTAGGAAGATCAGTGCGGTAAATATAGTCGCGCTCAAAAACAGCCTGACCAACTAAACCTTCCCCGATTTTAAATTCACTATTCAGATATTTTTTTCTGCTGTAAGCATAACTGGCTATCATTTTAATGACTGCCTTATTCGCATCATCTCCTTCCAGAATGTAAAATGCACCCTGAACAGCATTTATTTTATTGACAATAAACACAGTAACATGATATGCAAATTCAGTCAGATCATTATACTTGCGTAAAATTTCACTTAGTTTTGCTATTCCTTCAATCGTCCATTCCCTGTCCTTTTCATTTTGTGCAGACATCCTAAGATTGTCACGCATTTTTATCAATGCATTTCCAAGTGAATCGGCCTTGCTGTCTACTTCATATTCAACGTCCAGTTTTCCAGTCCCTATTTTTTCAGCAAAGTCACGAACCTTATTTATACTATCGCGTTGTTTTGCTATTTCAAATTTCAATCCAATCTGTTTTGAGCTTACACGTATAAGAAGAAAATAATAAATAATATATACTACCGGAAAACCTGCACTAAACAACAACCCAAGCCATGCATATCCAGGGACCCCACCCTGGACATTGAACTTTGAGAAAAATGCAGATAATCCGGATAGTATAGTGATTATTAAGAGATGAGAACTGAACTGCCTTTTAAATTTGCTGAATGATATGTTTTCTGTAGTCCCGGAAAGCTGAATTATTTTTGTCTGCACCACACGGGCAACATATCCTAAGTATACCGGAAAAACAAATGCGAGCAATATGCTCAAACGTAAACTATACAGATCAAAATTTCTGTTGACGACTATATTCCATACAAAATAAAAAACTGGCAATAATAAACCGGTTATAACTCCGGCAACGATAGGAATTACCGAATAGCCGCCTGATTCTATTGATTTATATTTAGATGTAATCATCGATTCAGTCTTTATAATTAATTAACGGATATCAGTAAAGCCGATACCTTTTCTACAAAAGCAATTTCTTTTCCGGATGCTTTATTGAATAATGAAATTTCGATTATCCCTGTAACATTGCTGTCTTTCATAACCGGTACAACCAGCAGGCATTTTGGGATTGATTTACCGAGACCGGAAACTGCAGAATGATAATCGGCCGGAATATCATCCAGGACCAGAGTTGATTTGTTCATTGCAACTTGTCCTGTAATTCCTTCGCCAAAATAAAATTCGTACGGTTTATTTTCCGGAACATAAAAAGCAAAGCCACTTGAAAAAACGAGTTTACGTTTATCCCCGTCCTGTTGTGCAGTAAAAAAAGCAGCCTGACAAGCATTCACAGTATTGCAAACAAGCGAAATTATTTTTTCCCGTTTCACAGATTTGCTTTGCGTCCCGTTTATAATCTCCTCTATTGCTTTCGTTGACAGCTCATCAGAAGCTGGATCGTGTACAATTGAATCATCATCGACATGCGTTAAATCTGTTGTATTTATCTTCGCCTCTTCTTCTGCATCCAATCCCGATTTACTTATAATATACACCAGCAGTATAGCTGTGAGCAGCATAAGAAAATCTAGTACTCTCAGAAAATTCAATACCAGTTTTCCAATTTTATTACTCAGCGCAGTGGAAATAAAAAACAATACGACGGAATAAACCGTTATCAGTAAAGCGACAAGCTGCAGCCAATATTTTTTTATAGTCATCTTCATTTTATTTTACTGTATTGAGAAATGTTACAATATCATCCACTGAAAGAATTTTATCAATTGTAGTCGCTTTTATTGCGGCATCCGGCATTGTTGTTATAGTTGACTCAGCCGGTTTCTGCACAATCGTAAAACCTCCTCTTCTTTTTACTGCTGCAATTCCGTTTGCACCATCGGAATTTGCTCCGGAAAGAATAATTCCAATCAATTTTTCCCTATATACAAACGAACTCGTTTCAAAGGTCAGGTCAATTGAAGGCCTGGAATATTTCACTATTTCTTCCGTTGATAAACTGATTGTATGTCCCGGTTCTATATACATGTGATAATTTGATGGTGCCAGATATGCGATTCCTCCCTTTATAAATTCTTTATCATCAGGTTCAATTACTGGGATATTTGATTTTGTTGCCAGTGCTTCTACAAACCCATGTCTCACATGCTTTAACCGGTGAAGACATAAAAAGACCGGTAACCTGAAATCTTTATTCAATCCGTTTAGTATTTTTAAGATCGGTTGAAAGCTACCGGCAGATCCTCCTATTACTACTGCTTTATACATACTGACCGGTTTACTTTATTTTATTCCTTTTCTTTTCTGTAAATCCTTTCATCCGGACAAAACGTTGAAAATTTATCCGCCGATTTACACCAGGCAATTGTTTCCTTTGATCCTACACCAAGAAATCCATTCATAAATAAACTTTCCTGGAATAATCTGATTACCCGATCCTGTAAACTGAAATTGAAATAGATCAGTACATTCCTGCACAGGATCAGATCGAACTTTGAAAATGCTGCACCTTGAACCAGATCGTGAATTTTAAAGTTGACATTTACCCTGAGAGAAGGGTCGAAAATTGCTTTATCCTCCTTTACTGAATAATAATCTTTCAGGCTTCCCTTTCCTTCAAAGCGGGCATAATTACTTTCATTCACTTCCATATTTCTCAAAGGATAAATTCCTTTTTGGGCAACGCTAAGCACGTCTTCGTTAATATCTGATGCATACAAAGTCGTCCGTTCCAACAACCCTTCTTCCTTCAGCAGGATCGCCATTGAATACACCTCTTCGCCCGAAGAACATGCCGCGTGCCAGATTCTTATTTTCTGATTTTGTGCCAGGATCGGCAAAACTTCCGTTTTTAGTTTTCTCCAAAGTGAGGGATCTCTGAACATTTCAGTCGTATTTACTGTTATGTCTTTCAAAAATTTATCAAAGAATGTTTTGCTGCTGATAATTTGTCCGAGCAACTCCTCACTGTTTTGAATACTGTTTAGTTCCAGTATCCGTTCCAGTCTGCGTTTGAAAGATGAAACCGAGTAATCGCCAAAATCAAAATTGTATTTGCTCTTTACAACCGCGACAAGGTTCTTTATATCCTTCAATTCTATTTCTGTACTTTGTTGCATATTTTACTCTTTTAAGATGAGTACACTAACAATGCATTAACCTTTTCTGTTCTTTTTCTCTTCTTCAATGCGCTTTACTTCCTCTTGCGTTGCCTGCATTTCTTCCATATTCTGACGAAGTTCTTCCTCCTGTGCTTTCATCTCTTCCAGCATCTGCTTCATGTCTTCTTCCTTTTTCTTTATTTCATTGATCACAAACAACTGGGCAATGTATTGTTTGGGTTTTCCATTCGCATTCAGAACAGGAGCAACAATTGCATCTACCCAGAAGAATGATCCGTCTTTTGCTTTGTTTTGCAATTCACCACGGAACGTTTTTCCATTGTTGATTGACTCCCACATCTCCGCGTAAACCGAATCATACTTATCACCTGATTTCAGTATGCTATGATTTTTACCCATTGCTTCTTCAGCTGAATACTTTGTCCATTTTGTAAATTCATCATTTACATAAGTGATTCCGCCTTTCAGATCCATCTTGTAAACCAGCGCTACCCCATTGATGATTTTATTTTGTGCTTCCGCTTCTTCCTGGATCCGTTTCATTTCTTCTTGTGTAGCTTGCATCTCTTCCATATTCTGACGAAGCTCTTCTTCCTGCGCCCTCAATCCTTCCGTCATTGTTTTAGAAGCCTTTAACAATTCCATTGTCTTCAGGTTGATTTTACTATTATAGATTACAGATCCCATCGTTTCCGCAACAGCCTGTGCAAATTTTATATGATGCTCTTCAAACTTATTGAACGAAGCAATCTCAATCACACCCTGCGTTTTATCATTGAACTTCAAAGGCACTACCATAATTGACCGTGGATTTGCATCACCAAGGCCAGAGGTAATTTTAATATAGTTCTCCGGAATCTCCGTTAATATGATTGGCTCACCTTCTGCCCAGCACATGCCCACAATTCCTTCAGCAAATTCCACACGCATGTCCATGAATTTTTTGCGGTTATAGGCATAACATCCTTTCATAGAAAGATATTCAGCTTTACCTTCTTCGCCGTCCACGATAAACAATGCACCCTGGTTGGCTTCCATGTATTTCACAAACTCAGTGATAGACACGTCATACAATTTTGTAGCGTCATTATCATTTGTGCGCATCAATGATGCGAAGTAAGCCAGCCCCTTATTGTGCCAGTTCCGCTGCGCTTCTTCCTGGTTCAGTTTATTTGTCTGCACAATAATCTTATTTAGAACAACTCCCACCTGGTCATGATCTGAATTCAACACAAATTCTTCTTTCTGTTTTCCGGCGCTGATATCTTCAATCTGGCTCAATGTGCTTTTTAACTTCACAACAATGCTCTTGAATCCATTGATCAGATCCCCGATCATTTTGTTTCCTTCCAACTCTGTGAACTCAACGGACAAATTTCCCTCACTGATTTCATGCGCTTTGCTTTGAATCACTTCCATTGGCTGAAATACTGGTTTGATAAATTTGTTCAATCCAATTATCAGGAAAAGCGCGATCAGCAAAAACACCATGATCAATGAAATAATTACATTTCTGATAAGACTATTTGTCTTGACCTCCATTGCAGATTTTAGTGCATTTAATGCTTCAACCGCTATGCTTGTGCTGCTGTTCATTTGTCCCCGTAATCCAAGACTTTTACTTAAACCGATCTGCTCTTCAACCTGGACTATTTTTTCTATAGTATTTGCATAGATCTGTGCCTGCTGCAATAAACTTCCGCGAATTTGTTCATCCTGTATGGAATAGAGTTCTGTGAAAAACTTAGCCTTCGTATCGTTCCATTTATCCAGGTACGATTTATCTTTTCTCATAAAGAAATCCTTTTCATGTTTTCTCAGAGTCAAAACAAGTGACTTGTCAGCGATATCAGGAGAATTCTCCAGGTGATGTACTGCTGCGCGTTCTTCTCCTTCATAACCAAGATCTTTAAACCCTCTCTTCTTAATAAGATCCGCGATTTGTAAAAAATCACCTTTTATGATATTAAAATTTTTGCTGATTGTATCAAGCGTTGGCTTGAATTCATCGTTTATATCCTCCCTCACTGTTGCAATGCTTTTTTCAAAAGTCGCTGCGTTCTCCATAAACATATTATACTCAGTATTGGAGCCTGTTTTAACAAAAACAGTATCCGACCAGGCATTTAAAAGGAATGCTCGCTCACAAGCTATTTCATTTGTTATTGTATTAATGGAATTGGTTATGAGACCATTTTTTGTAACAGTTCCCTTTATAGTAAATATGGTAAGGACAACTACTATTCCAATTATTGAGATTGCTGCAACTGAGCCTATCAGTATTTGCTTAAACCTTTTTTGAAAGTCGATTTTGTTTTCCATGATTGTTTTTTAAATTATTACCCGTTGTTTCTTTCTTTAATATTGTTGTGAGCACATTCAACTCCGTTAGCCTGTCAAAAAAATAATCTGCACCCCATTCATGACAAGCGTTCCTGAAATAATCATCCGAATACTTGCTGACCATCATTACTTTGGTTTCGGGAAAATGCTTTTTGATATCGATCAATACATGTACGCCACTTTTTCCCTGTAAATAAATATCCATCAGAACTATATCAGGACGATACTTGGCGGTAAGTGTTAACGCCTGTTTACTGTTATTGACATGTCCCACTACTTTTACACTTTCAAGTTCCTTTATACTGCTTTTCAGTTTTCCTGAAAGCATTTCATATGAACTTTCAACGATCAGTATTTTTTTGAGTGACATTTTATACCACGATTAATTATGGAACAAAATAAGTTCATTACTGAAGAGAAATAAATAGTAGTAATTGCTATTATACTGAAAGGAAAATAAAAGGAAAGTGTAGTAGTTTATACTACATTTTAAAACGATTGCCCTGAAACGCAATAACGACGGTTGCTTGGGAGAGATTCAAAAAATAAAAGATGCCTTATACCAATTTATTTTCGATCGCGTAATAAGTCAATTCCGCATTGTTATGCAGATTCATTTTGGTAAGAATTCGTGTACGATAAGTACTTATTGTTGTTAAACTTAAGGAGAGAATTTCTGAAATATCCGAAACTGTTTTTCCTTTTGCGATCAGCTTTAACACTTCATACTCTCTGTCGGATAATGTTTCATGAATAGCCTTGGTAGAATCCTGTCCGAGATTTTCAGCAAGCTTTTCTGCAACGGTAGGACTGATGTATTTTCTTCCTCCAAGGATCATACGCACCGCGTTAACCAGTTCTTCAGAAGCGCTGTCCTTACTAAGATAACCAGATGCTCCTGCCTTCAAAACCCTGATTGCATATTGATCCTCCGGATGCATGCTCAATATCAGCACGGGTAATTTTGCGAACTCCTCTTTCAATTGTTTCAACGCTTCAAGCCCGCTTCTGCCCGGCATGGAAAGATCACTGATAACAATATCCCACTTTTTTTCGCGTGCTTTCCGGACCAATTCCGATCCGTTGCCAACCTCTGCAATGTTTGCATCTGAAAATTCTTCTGCCAGAATTTGTTTTAAACCTTTTCGAACGATACTATGGTCGTCGGCAATTAAAATGTTGATCATGGTTATTTATTTTATATCAATTTTCATAGGCACCTGCAATGTAATTGTAGTGCCTCTGCCTTCTTCACTATTAATATTTAGCTCTCCATCAAACATAATGGCTCGTTCCTTCATACCAATCAATCCAAGCGAATTTTTCTGTTTAACTTTTTCAGAATCAAACCCGGCACCATTATCATGCACCTGCAATACAATATTGTCATCAACCATCCCAAATGATGTTTCAACTAAAGTAGCGTTTGCATGCCTGGTAATATTCGTCAGTGCTTCCTGGTAAACCCTGAAAACTCCGGTCGCCAGGTTTTTCTCAATCGGGATCTCATTTAATTCTGTTGCAAATTTGCAATGGATGCCTGTGCGCTTCTCAAATTCATTGCTCTGCCAGTCGAGGGCTGCAGTTAAGCCAATGTCGTCAAGAATCCCGGGACGTAATTCGGTTGCAATTCGTCTCACTGTTTTAACCGTATCATCGACAAGTGCGATCATCCCTGCTATTTTTTCACGGGCAACTTTATCTTCAACAGCTGTTTTTTTATTCAACATGGAAAGATCCATTTTCAAACCTGTCAACTGCTGGCCTAATTCGTCATGAACTTCACGTGCAATGCTGCTTCGCTCATCTTCCCGGATATTCTGCAAGTGCGAAGACAGTTCGCGTAATGTCCTTCTCGATTTCAGCAACTCATCCTGCGCTTTTTTTCTTTTGGTAATATCATTTAGAATAAAGTAGATCACATCTTCACCAAACGTTCTTAATAACTCAACGTGTTTTGTCTCACCGTTTTTACAACATATATCAACCTGGATTTTAGATATTTTATCTAATTGATTTGTTTTATAGAGTTCTAGATCTCTTTGGAACAAGCTTGTCACATATGCTCTGTATTTTTCATCGGGATAAGCAAGCTGGCTCCACGTTTGAATTGTTGGCAAATCAGATACTGTGTAACCGCTGATATGCGTAAAGGTTGAATTGATATAACTGATCTCTCCTTTGGAATTGCAGCAGCCTATTCCCACTGGTGTATTTTCGGCAATACTCTTAAAACGCAGTTCGCTTTCTATCAAGGCCTTTTCAATAATCTTTCGCTCCCTGATGTCACGCGCTATGGCAAGCAATCTTCCATCGGGCAGCTTTTTCACATTCGCTTCAACATCTATAAACGTCCCGTCTTTATGCAACATGCGCCGTTCCCTTAAAACCGAATGGCCTGCCATCAGCAGATCAAAACGAATCGGTTCGTTTTTCAATTGTTCGGGATCAATTACTTTACTGATATGCAGATTTTTGATTTCCTCAGATGTATAACCAAACAGCTTACAGAAATAAGTGTTGGCATCATGAAACTGTCCGGTGCGGTCCGTAATCATAATCGCATCTGAAGCCTGATCTATCATAGAACGGTAATTCAGCTCGATCTGTTTCAGACCAATTTCCTTGTTTTTTTGCTCGGTTATGTCTCTGAAAAAAACTGATACTCCGCTTTGTGAAGGATAAAAAATAATTTCCAACCAGCACTGCATTAAGTTGGAAAACACTTCAACCCTCCTGGTTTTTTGGGTATTAAAAGCATCTACCGCATTTTCAACAACTTCAGGGGTGAGCTTGCTTCCAAATTCTTCAACAATATTTTTTCCGATCAGCTCTTCACGCTTTTTGCCGAACATTTCAGCTGCTTTGGTATTTAAATACGCAAACCGGTATTCTTTGTCAAAAGAGACAAAGGGATCAGCAAAATCCTCAAAAAAATCATGAAGTTGAACTTCGCTCGTTTTCATTATCGGCATTGTCATATTAAATAGTCTGTCTGTTGCCCTTATAAATATAATAAAATTAACCAAAAGCAGGCGCCGCGGGCTGTTAAGTTGAGGTAAAGTAAAAGCCTGCGACATAATTTTTCAAAAATGCATTCGTAAATAATGCCGGATAGCTAACAAAATGCAGTCTTTCAGCTGATCCTTATATAATCCCTATCTTTGCACAAAATCCAAAAGATGGCACGCGAATACAATAAAAAGAAACCTGTAAGAAAAGTTACAAAGGGAAAAAGGAAATCCGGCGAAAAGACTTCGGAGAAGAAAGGTTTTAATCCCAATGCAGACCTTGAAGGAGGCGGAGAAAGCAGCTATCATGAAAGTAAACGTAAAAATCTGCTGAAGCAGGATAAAAATCCTTATGAGCGTCCTGAACGTAAGTCATTCGATAAACCCTATAAAAAACGCAGCTCCGAAGATGGAGGTTACAAAAGAAAGGACGATGAACGTGGCGGAAAATCCTTCGGCAAAAAATCATTCGATAAAAAGCCTTTTGGCAGAAAACCATTTGGAAAAAGAAATGATGAAGGAACTGAAAGCTCCGGATATAAAAGAAAAGATGATGACAATAGCGAACGTCCTCAAAGATCATTCGATAAAAAACCATTTGGCAGAAAACCATTTGGAAAAAGAAATGATGAAGGAACTGAAAGCTCAGGATATAAAAGAAGAGATGATGATACTAGCGAACGTCCATCCAGGCCTTTTGCCAGAAAACCATTTGGCAGAAAAGATGAGGAAGGAAGTGAAAATTCAGGATACAAAAAAAGAGATGACGACAGAAGCGAACGTCCCGGAAGATCATTGGACAAAAAACCATTTGGTAAAAAGCCATTTACAGCTGGAGGACGTGATGGCGCTTCAAGAGAAGGTTCAGGAAGTTATGGAAGACCATATAAAAAAACATATGTTAAAAAAGGGCCCCGCAGAGATGGTTACAAAAAGATGGGTTCTGAGAGTGACCAAACCGGAGATGGCCTGATCCGGTTGAACAGATATATTTCCAATGCTGGCATTTGTAGCAGACGTGAGGCGGATGAACTGATCCGTGCAGGGGCTGTTTCTGTAAATGGAAAAGTTGTAACGGAAATGGGTTATAAAGTACAGCCAACCGACAGCATCAATTACGGAGGAGAAACACTGCGTAAAGAAAAAATGGTGTACGTTCTTCTGAACAAACCAAAAGATTTTATAACAACGCTTGAAGATCCAGGCCAGCGTAAAACAGTTTTTGACCTGATCAAAAATGCATGCAGGGAACGTATTTATCCTGTGGGCCGCCTCGACAGAAATACAACCGGAGTTTTACTATTTACCAATGATGGCGAACTCACTAAAAAGTTGACGCATCCTAAACACGGCGTTAAAAAAATATACCACGTTACATTGGACAAACCTTTCAGTCGCCCCGAGCTGGATGAACTCCAGGCAAATGGCGTAATGCTGGAAGATGGTGTTGTTAAGCCTGATCATGTTCAGTATGCAGGTGAAGGCGGAAATAAAAAAGAGATTGGAATTGAAATTCATAGTGGTCGGAATCGTGTGGTACGCCGCTTGTTTGAGCATTTTGGCTATGAGGTAATTAAACTGGATCGGGTGGTATTTGCCGGCCTCACTAAAAAAGATCTGCCACGCGGCGACTGGCGTTTACTAAGTGAAAAAGAAGTTGCGTTTTTGAAAATGCTGGGATAAATGTATTTTTTTTGCAGCTCTGGGTGAAAACGTGATTAGCTTATTTTACCAGTTGTAAAAAATTAAACAGCAACGTCTTTCCGTTTTCTCCCGAAACTTCCGGATGAAACTGAACTCCATAACTATTTTTTGATTGATGTTTCATGGCTTCAACTTTATATTTTCCTGATTGGGCCAGATGAAAAAATTCCGCAGGAAGTGTAATTCCCTCTGTATGATCTTCCGCAAACAAAGGTCGTTCAGGTAAGCCGGCGAACAAACTATTCTGTACTAAAATATCCATTGAAACTACAGTCCGCACGGGTTCTCCCATAAATACGTTTGCTCCATGGAGTAAACCAATCAACTGATGTCCAAAACAAATTCCCAAAACAGGAATTACTGTTGTTTGAATAAACCGGATTTTATCAAGATAAGGCTGGGGAGAAGTTTGACTGAGTAGTACAGGTGCTCCACTCAGAATAAAAGCATTTGCATTTTTAAAATCATCGTATTTAAATTCTGTCCAGTCAATAACAGTACATTCAAACCCCAGGGACTGTACCGTTTCAGCAATAGCCGCCGTTTTTTGACTTCCGAAATTAATAATGCAGATCATCCCGTTTTGTTTTCGCCCGACAATTCAAGCAGCTTGTTAACTGTTTTCCAGTTTCGTGTAGTCGCTTTTACTTTCAGCTTATTTTCAAAAAAAGTATTCGAGAGCTTTGTATTTCCATATCCGTTCGGACAATACACATACACTTCTTTTCCGCTGACAATAAATTTATCCGGAGAATAATCAAAAGCAAGGATCGTTTTTGCATTCGCAGCATCCGGCTTGTCTGAAAGAAACGTAACGTGCAGTTTTTCGGCATCAACACCTTTCTGCTTCAGGAATGGATTGGCAACTATGAGTTTTTCAATTTCCGTTATGCTACGGGTGATAACAGGTACATCAAATCCATATTTTTTCTCAATAGCTTGTTCAATTGCTTTTGCCAAAGCAATGTCACTTGTTTTTTTATTCGTTTTAAAAATAACATTGCCGCTTTGTATATACGTTACAATGTCTGTATATCCCAGTTTTTCATAGAGCGCTTTCAGGTCGGGCATTTTTATTTGCCGGTGACCGCTTACATTGATGCCTCGCAAAATAGAGATAATTGTTTCCATGTGAAAAATCAGGTCTTAGTAGGATAAACATAATTGGTTGCCTGCTCCTTCATTTTTATAGGCCTCACCTCTACCCTTGCAGTTTTTGTGTAGACAAATTCCGGATTACGTTTTGCAATGGAAACAGCTTCATCAAGGTCTTTTGCAAGGACATGATAATAACCAACGATCACTTCCCTACTTTCACTGAATGGTCCTTCTTTAAATGCATCTGCAGAACCGGAAACCATTTTACCCTCACGTACCATAGGTTGGGCAGAAATGAGGTTTCCTCCCTTTTTAAGTTCATTAATATAAATCATACAAGCCTCCAGGAATGCTTTATCCTTCTCAGCTGTAGATCCATTGAAACGATCGCTTTCATTGCGGACGAGTAACATAAATTCTTTCATCATTTTTTTGTAATTATTGGAACTCAAATAATTGTACCATCTGATATGATCAAAAATATAAGAATTTAATCAGAATTTCTTGCGGATAAATGCTTTATTATATCATCAATTCGTTATTTATTGCTCACCTTTTTCAAGCAACCTTTTCAATGTCATCAAACTATCATCCATATCCTTTGGAAATTTACTTTCTGCTATTGGAATAAATATATTCATTGGGTATTTCAATGTGCCGGAATTAATCAAAGATACTTTGGTTCGATCCCGATTGCTATCAGGATCCGATATTGTTTCTATTTCCATTATCACATCCGCAACGGTGGACATAGGTTTTACAAAACGAATCTGAGTTTCAATTCTTTTCCCATCAATAATTTTCATAATCTCTTTCTCCCCTTCACCTGCCTTTTTATTTCCACTCCAGGAAATAATGAATCCTTCAGTCCCATCTGTCCCTTTGTATTCCCATTTTCTATCAGGATCTTCCTGTGTCCACTTATTGAACTTGTCCTGGTTTTTGAGAAGTTTTAAGAAATTAAACACTTTTTGCAGTGGCGCATTAATAATAATTTCCCGTTTGACATAATGCTCCTTCTTCATGAAAAGCGCAGCGATTAAGGCAAGAGCAATAATGCTTATTAATAAAAGTAGAATTGTGATTAGGATGTTCATTTTTCGGATTTAAATTAAAACGTGTTAAAATTAACCTGCCGGCAGGCAGGCGTTGTTAGCAGCAGTTATTTTTTTCTTTAAAATAAGCGTCATAAAACTTAATGAATGATTCATTTGCAGATGACAACTCCATTTTCTCTGTAATGAAATAATATGCAGCAGACGCACAATGTCGTAATAAATCTGATTCTTGGCTTGTTAAAATTAAAGGCTCGGAAGATGTTCTTTTATTTAACCATTGGAAGACTTTACCTTTCAGATTTTTTGTATCCGCAAGAAGTTTGGTAATTCTACTCGGTTCTTTATCTGTTATAAACACTTTCCCTCCTTCGGAGGTAATGTTTATTTTTGATTCTTCTTGCCCAATTGCCGAAAAAATTCCAATAAGAAAATTCACTACATCAGTTTGTTTGTTCAAGGTAATTGGTAGTTTTTCTTTCATCGTGTTTTAGTTTTTTCTTGGCTGTCCGATCTATCCGGTATTTTTATTATAATTATAATAATAAGTTGCCCTAAAGTGAAACTTTAGCCTAATAAAAATGGCTGTCTTAAATAAGATTTCATTTGAGATTGAAAACTACCAAAAAATCAGGCAACCTACCCGACCGCAAACGACTACAAACGCATAAAATCGAATATAAACGTTTACTAACCGAATAAACTTTTGCCATCCCCACATCTTTGCATCGTCAAATAGCTAAACGCTCAATGCCTCAGTTGGCAAAAGACAGTTAGCAGATGATAAAACAAAAAAGCCATCCAGAAATAAAAAAAAATTAAATATGTAAAAACAGGTACGAAAGAAAGATGCATGAGTGTTAACAGTTAACAACCAGCAAAAAATAAGCAAGCACACATAACAAATAACTTAATAACTCAGTAACCAATAACTCTAAATAATGAATACGTTAAACAACAAAGTACAACTGATCGGAAACTTAGGAATCGATCCGCAAATGAAAGCCTTCGATGGAGGTAAAAAACTGGCAAAATTTTCTGTCGCCACACACCGTTCTTTTAAAAATGACAAAGGTGAAAAAGTAAAAAACACACAATGGCACAACTTAATTGCCTGGGGCCGCACTGCCGAGTACATTGAAAAAATGCTGAAAAAGGGAATGGAAGTCGCCGTACAAGGCACACTTCTGAGCCGCAGCTACGTTGATAAAAATGGTGTGAAACGTTTTATCAAAGAAATCCAGGTGAGTGAGGTGATACTTGTGAAATAAGGCAATAGCAAATAAATAACTTTTAACCAATAACAAATAACCTAATAACTAAAACCAAAAAACAATGAACACAATCAGAAACAAAGTACAATTGATCGGTAACCTTGGTGTTAACCCTGAAATAAAAGAATTTGAAACAGGAAAAAAGATCGCGAAATTTTCGTTGGCGACAAATGATTCTTACAAAAATCAAAAAGGAGAAAAAGTAACGGAAACGCAATGGCACAACCTCATTGCATGGGGCAAAACTGCTGAATATGTAGAACAACATTTAAAGAAAGGTATTGAAGTAGCCGTTGAAGGCAAACTTCAAAGCCGCAACTACACGGACAAAGCAGGTGCTAAGCGTTATGTAACAGAAATCCAGGTCACAGACATTATGATCCTGAAAGAAAAAGACAAGGATAAAGAAAAGGAAAAAGAGAAGGAAAGCGTGAGCGAAAAAGCGTAATCCTCACCCCTGCCCTCTCCAAAAGAGAGGGTCCTAACGCACAAAGCCATTCACCCTAGGTGAATGGCTTTTATTTTTTCACAACTCGTGCGGTTAAGGCCACCCTCTCCTTTGGAGAGGGCAGGGTGAGGACTTTATTTTTTCTTCCTTATCACCGCAAACAAACTCCCCGTATCCAGGTACCAATACTTGTTTTTTAAACCGAACAATTTCACAAAAGCTGTTGCCATTGTTTTAAGAAATTTAAAATTGTAACGATTCAAACGGTCAAGCAAAAAGCCTGTGTCTGCGTATTGTCCACTGGGAGAACAGTGTATAACTTCCAATCCATAAGGTGTTACTGCTTTAGCTAATGTAGCAGGACTGAAATACTGAATATGTTCCTGGGGTTTGTACTGGAACCATTTTTTTCCAAACAATTTTCTTTGTGTTGAACCAAAATCCGGTGTAATGAGTGCCACTACTCCATCTTCATCCAGCAATTCATGAAATTTCTGAAAAGTTGTTTTCAGATCCGGAATATGTTCCAGCACATCAAACATAGTAATGAGCTTGAATTTTTTTGAGGATGTAAATTCTTCGAAAGGGCGTTCAAATACTTTAAAGTTTTTTGCCTTTACTTTTTCGATCATGTTTTTATCCAACTCAACAGCCTCCACATCCCAGCCTTTGTCGCGCATTAGTTCAATAAAATAACCGGACGCACAGCCAATATCAAGTACCGGACCTTTTGTCTTGCTCAGGTAAGGCTCAATTCCGTCAATCCACTTCTGAAATGTTTTGATGCGCAGATGAGATGTGAGTTCATAATCTTTGTAGCCGTAGCCGTCAGTCTGACTCGTAAAATAATTATCTGAATAAATTTTATAAAGGTCTTCATTTTTGATCCTTGGATCGACAAAAACAAAATCGCATTTTTTGCATTGCACAATATCAAAGCCTTTCACTTTGTAAAGCAATTGCTTCTGTTCGCTTCCGCACACAGCACATGGATAATGTTTTAGTTCAAATTTCATTGGATGGCTGCTGCCCTTTCTGAGTAAAATTTAGCTTTCACCGAATCACCTAACGATTTATAAACAAGCGCGATATTGCTTAACGTACTTTTGTTGTTCGGATTTTTGGTTAGCGCCTTTTCATAAAACTTTGCAGCTGTCTGGTAGTTTCCCTGGTTGTGATAAACAGCGCCGATATTGCCGTACGCGTCAATGAAGGTTGTATCTGTCTCCAGAATTTTTGTAAAATAATACAGCGCTTTATCGTATTTTTTTGCATTAAAATAAATCACTCCGGTATTATTCAATGCCATGCTGTATCCCGGACGAAGTTCAATTGCCTTTGAATAAACTTTACGTGCGTTGGCCGTATCACCCATGTCAAAATACGTTACCCCCAGGTTGTACCATACTTCCGGATCTTCATTGTAAATATCAATTCCCTTATAATAAGCTTCAACCGATTTCCTGAAATCCTCTCCTCGCTTCACCGGATCTGGCTCTGCTTCTCCTTTTACACGATACTCACTGCCAATTGCAAACTTAGCACGTGCACTTCCTGTGGACACTTCATAACCTGAGGTGAACAGATCAAAATTGTTTTTCCAGTCTTTGTTACGATCAAATGTTTTAAAGCCATACAGGAACAAAAGAACGGCTGCTGTTCCATAAATCGGAGCTGCATTGGTCCAGGTACTTGCTGTCGGCTCCATCTTCAATACTTTGAGTAACAGCATTACTACTGCAATACAAAACCCAAGCGAAGGCACAAACAAAAAACGTTCTCCCATTGTCGCGCCAATCTTCACCACCAGGTTTGAAGAAAGAAAAATAGTAATGAGATAAAATAAAATGGCAAAAACATAAATGTCCTTTTCTTTGAAACGCAGAAATACATAAATACCCATTCCAACATAGATCGCAAGCGACAATAAAGCTTTCCAATTGGAGAAATGAACAATTGGAACCTGGTTGAATGAGTAATCCCAGGTAAGATCAACCGGGAACAACAATAGCCACACATATTTGCCGAGGATCACAAAATTGGTAGCGAGCATATCGCCTGTAGTTTTTGCAGCCATCAAACCATTGTTCATTACAATGATTTTGTCTTTAAATGTAATACTCTCCAGCACGCTACTCCGGATTACCATATAAACTAAAATGATCGCTACATAAGGAAAACAGGTCCGGATGATTTTATTATTCGGCATGTCCGTGAAAAAGAACAACATTAACGGGAAGATCAGTACAAAAGTGAGGCCGTTTTCTTTACAAAGAATAGAAGCAAAAAAGAATACGAACGACCACATTAGATTTTTATTCCGACGCATATTTTCTGCATACAGAAATAAATAATAAAACGAAAGTACTCCAAAAAGCCAGCCGAGGATCTCATCGCGGCTTTTGATACTGGCCACAACTTCCGTATGTACCGGATGAAAAACATACAGTAATGTAATCGCAAGCGGAATCAGGGAATTATAATTCTTAAATATTTTCTGGAGCAGCAATAATAATATCACACAGCTGAGTGCATAAAAAAGTACATTCATCACGTGCTCTACATGTGCATAATGTTTGTCGTCGGGATTTTTACTGCCAAACAGACTGGTATCGATCATAAAGTTGAGCAGTACAATCGGACGGTAGTTTGATTCGTTTGCATTGTTGAAGCCTACAAGTGTGCCTTTACCAAATGCATTCGACAAAGCCTTACCCAATCCATCTCTGAAACCTTCCTGTACGAAACGGTTTTTACGGGTATAGATATCATCATCAAGTGAATAATCGTGGCCAAAAGTATTGGCATATAACAGAAATGCAGAAGCAAAAACAATGGCCATGAATCTCCACTGAAGATTTTTCGGAAGTGCGGCCGGCTTATTCTTTCCGGATTGCTTATTTGTAGTTGGCTTTTTAGGCGCTGCCATAATTCCCAAAAATAGAAAAAAAAGTTGCCATCTTCATTGTTCTTCTCAAATCACTTTTGATCTTTCTGTTTTCGCAGGTCAAGTGTCTTGTCAAAAGCTTTCAGCTTCAGGTGAATCAATCCATCTTTGTCTGTTGAAATTTTAATAATGATCGGCTTCCCTGTATACTTCTTTTTCACCGTTTTATCTGTCTCAGGTGTCTTATTATATTCGCGATCAAGCAGCTCCGTTCCGGTTAGTATTATTCTATCCCCATCCAGTTTGTACGGGCCTTCTATCGATTGAGAATTTCCTCCGTCATCACCCTGGAATATTTTCGACAAACTGAACAACTTTCCGTATTCATAAACACTTATTTCGGGTCCATTGAGCCAAAGCGTATAACCCTCTCCCATAAGCGAAGTCTCCCTGTCGCGGTAAGCACCTTCCAGTTGTTTGTAGGTATAATCACCGGAAAACATCAGTATACACATTATATATGCAAATCGCAGGATCATACTAGTAAAGAAAAGTAAATTAAGCTTTTACACAAAGTTTTTTTACTTAAAACAGCTACTAATTCTCATTTAAATTTCTACATTTGGGATACAAAATTCTATACTAAAATTCCAGTCAGATATATGAGTTTCATTGCAAATATACAGGCTCGTCAGATCCTTGATTCCCGCGGTAATCCAACCGTTGAAGTTGAAGTAATTACAGATACCGGCACATTGGGCCGTGCAGCTGTTCCATCGGGCGCGTCAACAGGTGAACATGAAGCAGTTGAATTACGCGACGGTGATAAGGGCGTTTACATGGGCAAAAGCGTACTCAAAGCAGTAAACAATGTAAATACGGTAATCAAAGAAGAAATCAACGGCATGTATGT